>JGI1221J13441_10001183_pt1 | contig 11162 bp, 11 predicted proteins | sample LakVidmifraction_4_FD_13441 | JGI IMG/M metagenome (IMG submission 13441) | reverse complement strand
CGCACACTATTCAATTAGCAATGGTTTAATCAAAGAAAATACACCACTGAATAATAAGCCGTGGACATCTGGCCCAACTAACCCCCAAGGAGAATAAATGAATCTTGCGACCGGCCTAGGCGAATATACAACCGAGCAATTGCAGGCAGAAATAAATTATAGAAAAGAACAAGGAGCAAACAAGTGAGCGAAATACCAGACTTCAATTTCGATTTTGATGCAGTCGAAGGCCAGCCTTTTGAGGAGGCAACAGTGAATTTATTCCGGCAGCTAGAAAAACACTACAACGCAAACATTAAACCAGCACCTATTATATTTGGCGGACGAAGTTTCAAAGCTCCTGTCTACATCTTGGAGGAAGCTAAGAGCGAGCCAAAGCCAGTTATACCAGGTGAGCTGATGCGAGTGCAGGGCGACTATCAAATTAAGTCAGGAAAATCTCTCGGCCTCAGGAACGGTTCCGTACTGACCGGTTTGTCAGATAAAAATGTTGAGATATTTGACTTCTTGAAGAATTATCATGAAGGCGATACCGTTGTTGAGGGTGAAAGTGGCAAATATGACCTAGGAAAGGCAAAATAATGATCTGCATTAACGATCAGACAGAGTTTGAATCAAAAAGAGCGGACGCAAAGTTCTGTTCACCCAAATGTCGCAAGGCATACGCAAGAAAAAATAATATAGACGAAAATACAGGCGAGGTAATAGAAGTGGCCAGCGAAAATACCCCCGGGGCGGACACAAACAAACCATACGATCGAGAAAAGAACCTAGCCGCCTTTATTAAGATGGGCGTCGTTCAGGTTGAGTGGATTTCTACCGGAATTCCCGAAATGGATGAGCTTACACAGATTCCTCGTGGCCGTATTACGCAAATACAGGGTCCATATGGCGTCGGGAAGACAACTCTGTGTCTTAACATGATTAAAGGCCTAAAAGACCGTAAGGTGCTCTACATAGACGCTGAGGCGGCTTTAAATCCTGAACTATTAGTTGATTTGGAGCTAGACCCAGCAAATTTCCACTTATATAACGAATCCTCGTACATGGAAGACATCGCCGACATCATTCGCACGGCGGCGGCAAGTGGCAAGTACGAGCTCATCGTTCTCGACAGCGTGCCCATGACTAGCACCAAAACAATTGCCGAGAGCGAAATAACAGCTAGCAATATAGGCCAAAAAGCAAAAATTCTACACAAATTGATGGGCTGGATTACGATGGACTTAAAACGAACCAACACTGCTATGGTGTTCATAAACCAAGAGCGCGAAATGATCGGTACTTACGTCCCAACTAAGTACACGCCGGGCGGTACGGCCATTCCTTTCCAGGCAAGTCTTATCATCGCGTTGAAAACTATAAAATCTTGGCGCTTTCCAAAAGACCCCAAAGACAAAACCTACAAAGGTCATGAAGTCGAAGCCACGATTATCAAATCAAAGGTGAATACGCCGTGGCGAGTAAAAAAGTTTAAGTTGTATTATCCAAACCCAGTTGCTTCTTCTACAGAAGAACTAGACATAGACAAGAGGGGTGAGTTTTAGTGCCACGACCCAAAACTGACGTCACTGGCAAGCGCCAGCACGTTTATCTACCACCTAAGCACCTAGAGATTCGTCAGGACATTGACAACTTCAGTGCTTTTGTGCAGATTTGTTTGGAGCAGGCGTCAGACATCATGACGTACGCTATACTACATGATGTAGACCCTAAGAAGTATCATCACAAACGGCACGAAGAAAGTGCCGAAGAAGTGATTGCAAAATTTAATGAAAAATATCCACTAGATGAATTAACACAAAAAAGGCTAGGAACATGGCACGACCCCTCTCAGAAAATACCCGACGTACTATTATAGAGCGTATTCCCAACTACGCGGAGCTTCTCCAAGAGGAGGCTGAAGCCGCAATCATCCGCGTCATTGCTGATGATTTTTTCCTATTCTGTGAACGCAATTTGTACATCGAGGACAAGATTACTTCAGAGGTTATTCCACTCATCGACGTAGTAAACTGGCAGCAAAGGCAGCTTTTAAAAGCAGTCATGAAAGATATTCTCGACGGAAAGCCCGTTCGATATATTATTCTCAAGGCTCGACAAATGGGACTGTCTACAATTATTGAGGCTCTTGGTTATTGGTGGACGATTACTCACCGAAACATTCACACACTTATTATTGCTCACGACTCGGACGCGGCTGAGTCACTGTACGAGATGTTTAAACGATACTTCGACTATAGCCACAGCCACTTTCAGCCAACTCGCAAGTACAATAACAAAAAACAACTAGTGTTTGATGTTGAAGACCGTCTAAAAGAAGAGTGGACCGAGCACATCAGCATGTGTCGAGAGTCAGAGACCTGCGGCGTAAGTCACAAACCTCCTGGCCTCGGCAGTTCAATCAAGACAATGGTCGCGAAAGATGGCAAGGGCCGTTCAATGAAGAACCACTTCTTTCACGGATGTTTGCACGAAAAATCTTTAGTTGTTTTAGCTGATGGTTCTTCTAAAATGATTAAAGACGTTAATTTAGGTGATTTAGTCACTACTTCTTCTGGTGCGGTAGCCCCTGTGACTGCCAAGACAATGACAGGAGTCAAGCAGACTTATAAATTAAATACTTGGATGAGTAACCAGCCAATAATAGCTAGTGCAGACCATAAGATACTGACAGAGGGTGGTTATAAAAAACTATCCGATATTAAATCTACAGACTGGATAGCTAAACCAAGGTACCAATTCAACCACCAAGCAGAGTGGTCGTATGAACTGCCTCTTTGCCATCGTCCTCAAAACGGTGGAACAAGCCGTCAATCTTCAGTAAGCTTTGACCTTAATGAAGACTTTGGTTATTTGGTGGGCTATTACCTAGCAGAAGGTCACATAGGTAAGAAGTTGGGGCGTGTTACATTCACCTATGAAGCAACTGAAACTTTTTGTGAGCGAATCAACAAGTTCTTTCCTAACGCACCAAAATATATTGTCGAGGGCAACCGCAAACGTAGTGTGTTTAATAGCGTTTTCATGGCGAACGCACTCAATGAATTGTGTGGCAGGGTGGCTAATAAGCACGTTCCCTTGTTCGGCAATAACGACTTTTTTAAGGGAATCTATCGTGGATATATGGACGGCGATGGAAGCAAGACCGACGAGCAACGTGAACGAGCCCCTAGCGTCCACGAGCGAATTGCTCGCAATATCAATCGTATTGGAGACATGCAAGGCGTCCATGGTTCTCTGCATTATGCTGAGCGTGAACGGTATGGCGTCCCATCGAAGCCTATTTGGATAAACTCCTTCTGTAACGGCCCTAGTTCTAAATATAAATTCATCAATGGGCAATGTTTTGTGCGAGTTAAGTCAATTACTCCTTATGAAGTTGCTACGACATACGACCTAGAGATAGATCATCCTGACCATAACTTTGAAACTCCATCTGGTGTTGTCTCGAATTCCGAAGTTGCTTTCTGGGAGGCCAAGGCTGACGTCGTGTCGGCAGCTATTCAGACCGTTCCACTTGCGCCAAAAACCTTTGTATTTTTGGAGAGTACTGCTAACGGAGTTGGTGGCTTTTTCTACGACACCTGGCAATCGGCAAAGCGCGGCGAATCTAACCTTCGACCGCTTTTCTTTGCCTGGCACGAACATGAGGAGTATCAGATTCGCGGAACCTGCAATGATCTCTACGACGAAGAGGAAACCCTGCTCATGGAAATCTTTTTCGAGAAGAACTACGACCGTGAGGTGTGGGACTGGAAGATTTTGTGGCGTCGTGAAAAGAAAAAAGAATTTATTGACGACCCTAAAAAGTTCTACCAAGAATATCCAAAAGATGACATGGAAGCCTTTATCGCATCTGGTCGTCCACGCTTTGACACTAAGATGTTGATGAAGATGGAAGCATACGCTATTAAGCACGGTAGCTACAAGAAGGGCGCTTTTAAGTATGGACAAATTGTGCCGAATTCAGACGAGTCAGCTCGTGAGCGATACTTATTTGATGAAGTAGCTCAGCTCCTAGAGGGCAGCGACCCTACTCCACTAAAGGTGTGGGAGATGCCGCTCAAGCGAGAGCCAGGTGTTGAGGGTCGCAAAAACGACATGAAGTACATTATTGCCGGTGACGTTTCTGAGGGTAAGTTAAATAAAGAATCTCGTAAAAAAGAAAATGACTATTCAGTCCTTGACGTTATGCGAGCTGATAACCTGACGACCGTCGCTAGGTGGCGTGGACACATCGACCCTGATCTTCTTGGTGGAGTTGCCAATGCACTTGGCCGCTTTTACAATACCGCCCTTATGGGCATCGAGGTAAACAACCACGGGCTGACGACGATTCAAAGCTTACGAAATAAAAATTATCCTAATCTTTATATGCGCGAAAACAACGAAGAACACCGTTTTCAGGAGCGTACATCCCTGATGGGTTGGCGCACCGACAAAAAAACAAAAAAGATAATCATTGACAATCTAGCGCAAGCAATTCGAGAAGGTGATATAATCGACTTAGATGTAATCTTCATCCGTGAATGTATGACGTACATCCGAGACGATCAGGGCTACACAAATGCTCAAGAAGGTCAGTTTGATGACACAGTGATGGCCAAGGCTATCGCGCTCAAATTATCGGACTACGAATCAATCGATACACAGGAACTCAAAACCAAAATTAGTAAACCAGTAAAGAGAAATACAAATGCAACCACAGGCTCCAATTCAAAACTCGATTCCATCGCCCGGCCAGGCAGCAAGCGCTCGTCGTATGCAGAAGCAATCAGCCGCCGACGCGCAAAAAGAGCTTCACATAAAGCGGGACGACGCGTTCGATAAAGAGCTAACCCTTGACGAAGCCATGGAGCTATTTGATTCTTCTCGTACATATATTGATACTGGGTTCCGTAGCGAATGGGATAAATTCTTTAAAGTTTACAAGGGTACGCGAGTTGATCGAAACTATGAAGGTATTTCAGAACCGGTCATTCGTGAGTCTCACACAATTATTGAGACACTAGTTGCCAACATTGCATCGGGTATCCCGATGTTTAGTTTTGTCCGCACAAATCAAGAGCAGTCTGAAGACACCGAAGTGTTGAACCAGATGCTTCATTACTTTATGATCTGTAACCGTATGGGTCTAAAGAACCAAGAGTGGGTTCGCGACATGCTCATGTACGGTACGGGAGTTCTGGGTGTTGAGTGGCGAGACGGCAAGCCGTTTATCTTCAACATCCCTCTGCGCGACTTCTTCTTTGACCCTACTGCAACCGGCATGGTTCAGACACTTACACCCGCTCAATGGGCTGGATATGAATACCTTGGCGATAAGAATGTGCTGAAGCACGAACAGATTTATGATTCAAAACGGGAGAACAAAGACAGTTCAATCGGTGCATGGGTGCCACGATACAAAGGACTTGATGACCTTGGACCAATACCTGACAAGGGTGGAAAAAATGGTTCTAGCAATAAAATGGACAAAGCGTTCAAGGATATGTTTAGGGGCTCAACTCTTGGCTCTGAAGCTACTGAAGACCAGATTCACATCATCAAGCTCTTCCACCTTCCTTCTGGACGCATCTATGAAATAGGAAACAAGAAAGCGTTTATCTATAACAAGCCTTCTTGGGCGCAACGAGAAGAGATGTCTAGGACAGAAGTTGAAGTTGGTCCTGATGGCACAGAGATAGAGATGACTCGTAAGCTCGATACAATTGAACCGTTCCTGCCGTTTGCTATTCTTCGTGACTACATTGACAGCTCTCAATTCCTTGGTGCTGGTGAGATGGAGCTTCTTGTTCCTGACGCTGAACTTTTGAATGATTATGAATCAATGCAGGTTGACAACAACGCCTACCAGAATACTCCTATGTACTGGGTTGACCCTGCTTTCGCCGATCTTATTCCTGAGATTGAAACAATCCCGGGCGCTGTTTATCCAATCCCTCGCAACGCGATGGGAGTCTTAGACCGTCCACAACTGACAACTGACCTAGATGCCAAGCAAGAACGCATCCTTCAGCGTATGCGCCGTGCTACGGCCGCTGACGAGGCAGTGCAGGGTGGTTCTATCGGCAACAGCCGTACAACGGCAACTGAAGTCAACACCCAGCTTAACCAAGCAAACCTTCGTTTCCGCACCAAGATTTCAAACCTTGAATCAGAGGGATATGCACAGTTAGCTAATATCATCTTCAAGCTTGTGCAGATTTTTGTCACCAAAATAACCGCAATGCGGATTGTCGGACCAATGGGTACAACATTCAAAGACTTTGACCCATGGGAATACAACGGCGAATGGGAAGCAAACGCTCAGCTTGATAACACTATCAAGGGTCAAGAAGTTGAAGTTGGCCTTAAAGATCAGGCTGTCATGGAATGGTTTGGTGCTAACTCGATACTCTACAATATGGTTGAAGTCGGTCGATGGTGGGTTCAAAAGAAAGACCCATCAATGGACGACGAGCGTTACAACAAGCTACTTGCTGGACCAGCAGAACCAGACGAAGATGCAAACGATAAAGACTACCTCAACGTCAGCTACAAAGACCTTGAGCCGTGGGGACGATTCCAGGCGCAAAAAGACCTCGGATGGGACCCAGACCCAAGTCTGGCTGGCGACCAGCGTAACCGTATGCTCCGCCAAGCCAATGAAGGGGCTGACTCTATGGACTCAGCAACAACTGCTGATGGCAACCCTGTGTTCGGTATGGAAAATGCTATGGCACCGCCTCAGTCTAAACCTGCTATGCTTCCTGCCTAAAAAGATGCTATACTGGTATTGATTAAGCAATAAGGAGCAATCACATGGCCAATGAATCCACACAAAAAGCAAACCAAACTCGTGCTCAGAAAGCTAAAGCTGAGCACGAGAAAAAGTCTAAAGAACGCGCTAGCGATCAACAGACTATTAAATCTGCATACCTGAGCGGCAATGGTGAGATTATTCTCGAAGACATTCAGAAAAAGGCAAAAGCTTGGGTTGCTTTGAATAACAAGGTCGCCCAGGACGGCGTAGGCAACCGACCAACCGGCTACAAGTTGACTGACGGAAGTCCAGAGATTGAAACAATTTATCTTACGCCCGTCCAACGAGCAAGCTACCTAGACCAGAGCAAGGGCATCCAAACTATCCTTGACTATATCGAGCGACAATTGACTCGTTTGAACCCAGAAACAAAACCAAAACCAAAGGCCGCCCCTAAGAAATCATCTTAGTTGCGCTTTTATTTATTTTGGTGCTATCATTATAACGTAACCCTTAATTGCGGTTTGCAATTTTCAAAACAAATAAGGAGAAAATAGATGCCAGAATTATCTACTCCTGCCGAGGATAACGCTCAGGTTATTACACCAGCACCCGACGCAGCAGATACCAAGACCGACACACCAGTCGATAACCTTGACGCACCGAAGTCAGACGACACACCTGTTGTTGCTGATGACGATAAAAAGTCAGAGGAAAAACAAATAGATGTGACAGATGATACTCCTGCTTCTAAACTCGATGACGACCTAGAAGACTGGATTACCAAGCGTGGAAATAAATTTCCTGAAACCGACGCCGAGAAGCAATCTTTTCAAGATTTGCGGAACGAGCAACGGGAGTTCCATAGTGAACGACAGGCTAAAAAAGACGCAGACGAACTTGCAAAGGCTACTACCGACGCAAGGAAGGACGTACCAGTCGACGAAGACGACGAAGACCTAGACCCGATTGAGAAACGCCAGAATGACCTTGATGCAAAATTCGAGGCTGAACGGTCAACTCGACTACAGTCGGAATTCTACACATCGAACAAAGTAACACCTGAGCAACATACTGCCCTTCTCGATGTAATGAGAGAGAAGTTCAATACTCCTACTACGCCAGAGGCGAAAAAAAGAGCACTTGAAATTTGGTCCAGTACTGATGCGCTGCCCGATCTACTCGATCTAGCGAAAGCTCGATTAACAAGTTCGTCGCAGTCTGTTGTTGCAAACGAAGCGGCGCAAGCTGAGCGTGAGAAAATTGAGCGTGAATCCCAAGCTAAATCCCCTAGCCGAAACGCGACTCAAACTCAAACTTCTGATAAAACGGAAGATCAAGCGAGATTGGAACGCTTCAAGGCTAGGTATAATAAGTCCTAGTTAAAAAAAGGCAGAAAGTAAAAACAAAATGCAAAATTATGCACAAGATACACTCGACCTAATCGACGAGCGATTTTACCTAGANAGTAAAACAAACAGTATCGTAAACAACGGAATCAAATTTAAGTTTACAGGTGTCAACACCGTAACAATCTACAACGTCGATGTTGTCGCTGAAAACGACTACCGCCGAAGTGGTACTATGCGTTATGGTGAGCTCGTTGAGCTAGGTGACGGAGTACAGGACTTTATCCTTTCACAGGACAAGTCATTCTCTATCAGCATTGACCGCGGTAACCGTGAAGACTCAGAAATGGTTCTGGACATCGAAGAAGCTGTAGACCGTCAGGTTCGTGAAGTTTCTGTCCCAACAGTTGACGTGTACCGATTGAACATTCTTACGGCTTATGCTGTTGCTAACAGCCAGGTTGCTACAAACGCACTTGCTTATAACGACACATTCCAAAAGATCTTGGTTCAACGTGCAGCGCTCATTAACTCAAAAGTAAGCCTCGATGACATTGTTGTATACGTTACGCCGACAACTGAAATGTACCTATGGCGCGACCCTGAATTCAAGGTTGCCGCTGATCGCACAAACGCGGACCGTGCAACTGGTGTTCTTGGTAATGTACTGGGTATGACTATCGTGGTTTGTCCTGATAGCTACTTTGTCGCTAACTTTGGTTTCTTGCTAGTTTCTCGGAAGGTGCTTATCGCTCCAACCAAGTTCTCAGAAATCAAAACTGGTGATGGTTTCCCATTCGGTATTAGTGGTATGGTTGCCTTCGGTCGCCGTTACTACGATGCCTTCATTGCTGGAAACAAAGGTGTCGCTATCCGTCTACACAAAATTGCTTAATCTATAGGAAGGAATATAGAATCATGGCAGAGAAATATGAAATACCAAAAGAGGGTGCCGCAATCGACACCGAGTACAGTAAAGGTAAAAGCGCAAACGTCCCAGGTTCAGGAGTGTATAAGCACCCTGAATCAGGGCAAACGGCTATTGTGCAGTCTGACCCACTTTTTGGGAACGCACAGGCACAAGCCTTCGCTCGTCTCGGATTTAAGTTCGAACGTGAAGCTCGCGAAGATGAGATCACAAGTCTCCCAGAATTAGCAGCAGAAAGCCGCAAGGCTGAAGAGGGTAACCTCAAAGGCCTATCAGCTCGTCTTGACAAGCTGGAAGGTGTTGCTGAAGAAAACAAAGGGCTCCAAGTAGAAATCGCAGAACTCCGTGCTGAGAAAGCACGGCGCGACAAAGCTGACGCCGCTGTTGCCGAAAAAACGGTCACAGACACAAAATCAACAACTGAAAAGAAAGGTTAATAACCATGGCAAACTCAACCACACTCTATCGCTTGCCTGACGGCCGAACAGCCGTCGATGTGACAGAAGCTAAGACCCTAGCGATTACCGACCAAGGTGTCGTACAAGTCGTAAAAACTGACGCGATTGTCGTCACATTACCAGCAACCGTAGTCGGATATAACTTCACTGTTCAAAACGGTGGAGATGCCGCTACTGGTACGCCAGCTGGTGCAGGTTCTAACGAATCAGCAGATGTTACTCTTGCTCCAAACGCGCTTGACCTCATCGCTGGTGGTCAGATCACTGCCGCTGATGACAAAGACTACGTTAATACAAAGGCAACTGCCCGCGTTGGCGACGAAGTTACATTAGTCGGTAACGGTACAACTGGATGGAACATCATCCACCAAACCGGTACCTGGGCTCGCCAAGCCTAGTAATCCGAGATCAATAAAGAGGGCGCTTCATTTACTTGGAGCGCTTTTCTTTTATTCTTGCTATAATTATGATAGAAGAATGTCCCACAACCATAATCGGATAATATGATATTATTAACACAGAAGGAAAATAAAAATGCTAAATGATAACACAAGACTGACTGATTCAATGGACGCACGTTTAAACGGCGTTGACGTTGATGTCAATAGCAAACACCTCGAATTTAACATGCACATTGTGCTCCGAGACAAAAATGGAGACATTAAAGAAGAGCGAAAAATACATAACGCTGTCACAGCTGCCGGTAAGAATGGTATTGCTGATCAACTATTAGCTTCTCCGACCCTCGGCAAACCAACCTACATGGGCATTGGTACTGGCTCACCCTCAGGAACAGCCCTTGGAACTGAACTTGACCGAAACGCCTTGACTTCAAAAACACGTTCAGGCGCAGTCATTACTTTTGTTGGTGACTGGGCTGCCGGTGATGGCACAGGTGCTCTCACCGAAGCTGGTATCTTTGATGCCGCCTCAGCTGGAAACATGTGGGCATCTCAATCATTCTCAGTAATTAACAAAGGTGCATCAGACGTTCTATCAATTGGCTGGACATTAACTGTAAGCTAGGAGACTAGAGCATGGACGCACGCAAAAACTTTGCAATCTCAACAATAGCAACCGCTCCTAGCCCAGCTACGAGCGGTACTTCGCTTGACGTCGCCTCCGGCACTGGTTCACGATACCCCGTAGCCCCCTTTAACGCTGTTGTCTGGCCTACGGGTGCAAACCCTGTTGCGGGCAACGCCGAAATTATTCGTGTCACATCTAAAGGCACTGGCGATAACTGGACTATCATCAGAGCGCAGGAGAGCTCTTCTGCGCGCACTATTATCATTGGTGATCAGATTATGCAGTCGATCACAAATAAGACGCTACAGGACATCGAGGACGCCGTAGCACTGCGACAGCTCATTCTTTCCGAGGGTGCGTTCGTCGACGGCGACAAGACTAAGCTGAACGGAGTTGCCACGGGAGCGACAGCCAACGTTGGTGACGTAGTAGGCCCTGCAAGCTCAACAAACCTATCAGTCCCTACCTATAGCGGAACAACAGGTAAGCTTTTAACTACATCAAACCTTGTACTAGGGTTTGGCGGTGGAAGTATAACAATTACTAACGGAGCTGGCGGTAGCATTGTTGCAGATGGACGCACTCTAAGCACGGACGGTACAAAGCTAGACGGTATTGCTTCTGGCGCACAGGTCAACACTGTAACGCTA
>JGI1221J13441_10001182_pt1 | contig 11162 bp, 17 predicted proteins | sample LakVidmifraction_4_FD_13441 | JGI IMG/M metagenome (IMG submission 13441) | reverse complement strand
TTTCTGTTTTCATGATTTATTTATTGAATAGATTAATTTATATTCCTTTTTCGGCTGCAATAGCCATCATGCTGGCTACATTATTAGCTCCTAATTTTTCCTTTATCTTTTCAACCCGGCTTTTAAAACCTGCCGCAGATATATTTAACAGAACGGCTGTTTTATCGAAACTCAGTCCCACTTTTAACGCGTTAATTGTGGCAACCTCCCAAAACTTTAAACCCACTTTTACACTGCACAATTTGCCCCGGTGCGGGCAACTCATATCGGTACATGCATGGTTGTATGCATCGGCAGAAAATTTTCCATTTAAAAAGTCGGGTTCATTGTCGTAAGCTCCAACAACACATTTGTACCACCAATCAAACACCTCCGAAAATTTCTCTACCCCTTGCTTTTTCATAAAATCCTTGCTTGGTTTATCGTTCATACAAGCTGTAGCTATCATTCGCTGAACACTACCAGGTGCATCGTGGAATCTCATTTTGTGGCCTTCAACCATTACCCACTTTTCATTATTGTACCAGAACGCTTCTACCCCTTCAATAATTCCGGCCGGGATAATTGCCCGTTTATGTTTTTTAACTAATTTTGTTTCCATAATAATTTTGATTTTAAGCCCGGATAGGTGTTACTAGCACCTGTAATCCGGGCTTTTGTTTTTACTCGGTGTCTGTTAAAACATCTATTACTTCAATTTCAGAAATTTTTATCCATCTCCCTTTTGCATGTTTGTGGCTTTGTATTTTAATATACCCGCCACTGGGCGACATTTCCGCAATTAATACTTCAATTACCGACATTCTGTCATCGTCGTGTTTAATCAGGCATCGTTTGCCCACTAAGTCTTTAATTTCCATAATTGTTAAATATTAAATTTGAGAATTCAAATCTCTATTAAGTTGATTCTGTAAAGCAATTTTTATGTAGCTCGATTCAGACATGTTCATTTTCACCGAAACTTCTTTTATAAGCTTCCTCATTGCTGTCGGAATTGCCGAATTAATCCGGTCGTCGTTCCGCTGCATTAAAAAATTCATACTATTCGTTGTTGTTGTTTCCATAATTATTTAATATTTTTCTATGGCAATATTACGGTAAATGGCGGATATTCGCAAAATATGTCGGAAGAAAAACGCATTACTCTGCTTATTTGAATTCATTCTAAACATATTATGCTGAATTACAATAAAATAGAATCTTCAATAAATTTCAAGAGGACACCAAAAACTGCGATTGCCGAGTTTTTAAAAATAGCTGAAAGTACATTTCGGAATAGGTTAAGGAGTAAAAACCTCACACCCAACGATGTATATGGCATTGCTCAATACTTTAACAAGCCCATAGGTTACTTTTTTGATGAATCGGAGGCATACGCAATCGCCGGGGGTAATCCTGATATTTCGGAAGACATAAAAATAACCCCTTATAACTGCATGGAGTGCATTAACAAAGAGAAAAAGCTAAACGAACAGGACCAGAAAATTAAAGATTTGCAAGATGAGCTGCTGGAGCTTTACCGTGCAAAAAAAGCAAACTAAGAGTGGTATTTAGTGCCGCATGGGAGAAAACCAAGGAATAATAGCCCATTCATTCAGCGTGGAAATCGTTTTATATAATACTTTAAATCTAATTAAATTATGTTATCGAAAGAAGATTTTATTTGGCAAGAAAAAGGCGGCACGGCAATTAAAGCAAGCAAAGTAAAGCTTGAATCGGTTTATTCGCCCAGCTGCAAAATTGAAGTAAAAGACCCACTAATTAAGCAAGCTGCTAAACGGGTACTAGCTATAAAAACATACAAGATAACTTTCTCGGGTTATGAATCATTTATCGATATTGTTGAATTTATAGGAGATAATGGAGTTATTGAACAGTTCTACAACGGAAAAAGCCATGACCATGTTTATGCTGAAGGCTACGATTTTGGCGAACTACATTATTTTTAAACGCATAACAAATGGGGGCGGGTAATAGACAATAAACAGACAAACCCTCCCCAAAAAAAGACAGTTGGTGGGCGATATAAACGGAAGTGGACAAAACAGACAAATTAAAACAATAGTAATTACAATAGGTACAGCAGGGGTGGGTATTCCTGCTCTCCCCACACATCGTTGTAATTACTTGGCTTTGAAAGCTTTCGTGAAAAAGTAGACAAACTTTAAACGAAAAGTGGACAACAGTAGACAAATAATGCCAAGTTATGAATCAACAAAACAAATTAATTCGCCTGCCGGTAATCTACGATTGCGGTGGGCGTTTTTTGTCTTCGGACAAATGGTTTATCGAATTTTATGTGCGGGATCCCCGCAAACCTCAGAAGCCCTGGAAACGGATAAAAAAGTACCAGGGAATAAATAAGTATCATACATTAAAAGAAAAAAAAGCTGCTGCAGAAAAAATGAAGCAGTACTGGACGGATAAACTTCGTGCCGGTTGGAGTCCATTTACAGACCAGAACATCATTTACGATGATAATTTGGAGTTTCAAACCGCAATTAAAAGTTATCGGAAAGCAACTTCAAAAAACGGGACCTTTCGGTTTTATGCCAGTAAATATATCGACTGGAAAAAGCGGGAACTGGCAAGTGGAAGTTTATCGACCTACCGAAGCAGGTTGCGTATATTCGATGGCTGGCTACAAGGAAAAGAACTTAACGATGCTGATATTAGCTGTATTACAAATCAAATCATTATCGATTTTTCATTTCATATAATTACCGATTTAAACCGTAGTAAAACAACGGTACAGAACTACCAGAACTTACTAAAAGAAGTATTCGATTTTGTACGGAAGGAAAGAAGGCAGTTTCCAAACCCATGTTTTGAGCTTCCCGGAACCAAGTTTGTGAGCGACTCAGCGGCATATCCCATACAGGAATTCGATATTCCGGTATTTAAAACAGCTATTAAGCAAAAGGATCCGCAATTGTGGATGGCCTGCCAGTTTGTGTATTACTGCTTTATTCGTCCGCGCAAAGAATTAAGATTTTTGAAAATAGGCGATATCGACTTTGGACGATGTACCATAAAAATTTCGGAGGAAAATGCAAAAACCACACAACGCACGGTAAGTATTCCCGAAGTATTTATGAAAGAAATTTTGCAGACCTATAGGTTACATGAATGTCAGCGGGATTGGTATGTAATTGGAAAAAAAGGCAAACCAGGTCCCGATCATGTAAGTTATAATAATATGGGAAACCGTTTTACTGCATTCCGAAAAGCGTTGAAAATGCCTGACAATTACGTGATGTATAGCTGGAAACACACCGGGAATATTCGTGCTGCTGATAACGGAATCCCATTGCGCGACTTACAGGGGCAAAATGGCCATACTACAATACAAACTACCGAGATTTACATGAAAAATAAACGTGGAGCCCGAAGTGAACAAATTATCAACTGCTTTCCACAGATTTAGCCGGCCATAAAAAAAGCATCCCGACCTCTGCCGGGATGCTTAAAACTAAATAAATCTAAACCTAAAAACTATGAAAAAAATAAGTTGCCGTGTTTCGTATCTCCACTTAATGGGTACCCGTAATTACTGTTCTGCAAGTTTCTCTGAAACTTTTGATTTTTTGCTATTTGTAGCTTTTCCATCGATGTGTCAGAAAAAGGCTTATTCAAGTCGATATTATTACTGAAACTCATTAATGCTGTTAATTCCGCATACTCTTCTATTGTGGCGGCACTTATAACAGGGTTTAAGCTTGAGTCTTTCGGCCTTTGAGACACCTCCCGGACAAAATCTATCTGCTTTGCAGCAACACAATTTGTATTAACGTAATTTGGTTCCGCTTCCGCGAGTACAAGACAATAGGTTTCATACCTGGCAAAAACGATGGGTTCCGGTGCAACTACATGGTTAACAACCGGAGCAACGGTAAACTGCAATAAATCTACAACCGGAGCTTCCCCAGGTGGTGGTGCTGCATAACAGACCACCGAAAACAAAAATGCAATTAAAATAAAAATACTTTTCATCGATTTAAAATTTATGGGTGAATACTAATTTAAATTCAAATATCCTTGTTTTGGATTACACAGGAAAGGACAGAAAAAGTTTAACCCTTCGACTACGCTCAGGGGGACAGTTTAAGGTTGAAAGAAACCACCACGCCCGGCGGGCACCTCCCGATGTATCGGGACAGGCTCTTCTTAATTAGGAGGGGAGTCGGAAAACTATTTACTTTTTAATTTACCAACTTTACCCTTTGCTTCCTTATCCTTTTCTTTAACATTCAAATCCTTCAACGCTTTTTCGGTTACTACAAGATTATCAGCAGATTCAATCCTTAAAGCCTTGTCAGCTTTCTGTACGTGCTTTAATTTCCCGTCCTCGTAGATAGTAGCGTAAGCACCTTTTTTTATTTTAGCTTCTTTCATTGATTGGTTATTACTGATTAGTTATTATAGTATTTCCTTCTGCAATTAGTTCCGCAACCTGTTCATCGGTTGATGCTGTTCTGACCCCGTCTGTCAGGTCGCAAACATAGTTTTTGATATTGCCGACCAGATTATTGATATTGTTATCAGCATCGCTATTGTTTGTTTGTATTAGGTCAGCAGATTTTATGAAGTCTGCATTAAAGAGAATTTCGGCAGATTCAATTTTAGGTAATTCAGTAGGATAAACTTTTTCCTCTTTTGAAAAACCCCAAATAAAAGCATTGTCTAATTCTTCATCTTGCAGCATTCTTTGCGCTGAATCAATTATTTCGCTTTCGGAATCAGCAACCGTAAAATCAGCTTCATAGCGCTTGCCTTCATCTTCCTCGGAGGTTACGGTGTTTTCCCTGTGATTAATCGCAATGAACATCTGTGTGCCTTTCCAGGCAACAGAATTGGGTATTGGTATGTTACTATATGTTTTCATTTTTTATTAATTAAATTCAAAATGCTCTCCTTCTTTAATGATTTTGCACGAAAACGGTAAGTCTTTTTTATCGACCTGCTGAATCATGTTAATCAGAATATCACTGCCAGTAAAAACTACCCTCTTTTCTCCATCGGTTTCAATTTGAAGACATAGGCACTTCCCGCTTTTGTTTTTCTGAAATTTGCTGTCGTCTATTTTGTAGTTAATTACCGTTATTTCGCAATTCAATATTTTAGATATTTTTATTTTATCGCCCACCATCGAATCGCAGGGCGGTTTTATCCCCATTTCGCTGAATTTTCTCATGCTGTTAGTTTTTTTATCAGGTTTTTACTGTTGCAATGCTTCGCCCAGCCCCAGTAGGCGGCGTGTGTTTGCTTTATATTATGTTTATTTTTTGCTACTGCACGGGCAAATCGTTGTTTAATCCTTTTTCGCATTAAAATGTGGGTGTGGTAAAACCGATAACCCAAAAAATCAATACCTCTTATATTTGTGGGGAAAATCTGATAATTCTTTTTTATTTCTAATTTTAAGTTTGAACTCAAATACTCCTTTGTTTTCAAAAAAATTGCGTGTAAATCTTCTTTATTATCCGATAAAACAACTACATCATCGGCATAACGGTAATAATATTTTAAACAAAGTTCTTCTTTCATGTAATGGTCGAAATAAGCCAGATACAAATTCGCAAAGTATTGGCTCAAATAATTCCCGATAGGCACGCCTGGTGCGCTGTCGATTATTTCGTTCAGCAATTGCAAAACATCTGTATCTTTTATTTTTTTCTCGATAATATTTTTCAATATTCCGTGGTCGATGCTGGGGTAAAACTTCCGTATGTCCAGTTTTAAGCAATACTTTGTTTCTTCCACGTTTTTCAAATCTCGTTTCAACTTCCGCACCGCTGCATGTATGCCTTTTCCTTTTATGCAGCTATAAGTATCTTCCGTGAACACCGAAATCCAAATCGGTTCAAGAATGTTCATAACGGCATGATGCACAATCCTATCAGGAAAATAAGGCAAGCGGTATATTTCGCGTTCTTTTGGTTCGTATATTTTGAAAATATAGTAGTCCGAAGTTTTGAAGGTTTTGTTTTTTAGCTGTTCGTGCAACGAAAGTATATTGGCTTCACGGTTCCTGTCATGCAACATCACTCCATAACTTTTCCGTTTACCCTTTCGGGCAGTTGCATCGGCTTTGCGCAAATTGTCGAGGCTTATTATTTGTTCATATATGTTCCCAACTCTTTTCATTAATCATACTTTGCTTTCAATAGAGAATCTTCACTTTCGTTACCAATACCCTTTTGAGTTTTGTTATTTTTTGCCAAGAGGCACGGCCTTTGTCCCGAAAAAACATAGGTGCGACCTGATATTCGTATTCGCATTCGCAGGCGAATTATTCGAATTCGCATAGCTGAAACCTGCATTCGAACTATTATTCGCATTACCGCCTAACATCAAGGTCAAGGACAAACAGCCATTATTTCAATCAACTTTTTTCAAAAATTTTCCCCGCAGGGCGGGGTTAAGGTTTCGGGGGCTACGCCCCAAGGAAGCAAAGGCGCGACCCGAAATTCGTATACGCATCCGCAGGCGAATAATACGAACGCGCAGAGCCGAAACCCGCAACCGAACCATAAAACGCATGACCGCCCAACAGCAAGGTGCGCAAGTCCTCGCCAGTAGCTGGTAGTGAAGTATAGAAGTAGTCGCAATAATAGGTGCTGCTTCCACCAGCAGCAACCTTCGGCAAAAATTCGCCGCCATCTCCAAATATTGCTTCACTAATATAGCCATTTGCACGAGGAAGTAATCCTTTGTTTGCATAACCAACATAATTACTGTCGTTCCATGTAGCGGGGTTATCACTTGTCCACGCTTCACTTAATCCACCTGCTGCATCCGATTGTATTTTAATGTTAATTCCGTCACAATTTTTCCAGATATGACCAAAAGGCATCTCAACCCCTCGGTAACGGTTAACAGCGAAAGTCTTGTTAACGCCCACGCCCCCAAAATCAGGTATAATTTTTGAAACTTCGCCGCTGGAATTTCCTAATGAATTACTGGCTCCACAGGGAATAAATGGGGAATAACTGTTAAAAGCACTCCACTCGCTTGAATTGGCATCTGTAACACCAATACCAATTCCTCCTTGTTTATATCCATCGACGGTCAATGCTGCATTTACTGGTTTCTGCGAATCCCTTGTCGCAAATTCAATCACAAACGACCACCACATTTCTTTATGGGCTTGGTAGGTGTACATCTGCCAGCCGGCACCCCTATTGCGTGCATAAGTGCGGTAATTAGTGCGGGATGTATTTGTTGCTGGTTGACCCAACAAAGAGTTTGCCGCAGCATCCCACGCTGCATTATTATTTCCCCCCCTGTAATCAGCTGTTGTATTTACGACACTTGCTAATTTTAGGTTGGTGCGGTTAAGTGCTGCTTCATAAGCAGAAGTCCAGCTCGTGTCAACAAAATGAAAACCAGTTTGCATCTGTTCGCTCCACTTCACTTGCCTCAAAAACCCTGCTGTCACATATTGTGCGTAATGTGCAGGATTTTTGACCATAACTTGCCCGTCAATACCAGTTAAATCAGAGGCAGTGCCATCAACCTTCTTCGACCAATCATCGGCTTTTAAGTAGTAGTTTATAGAGCCGTCATCTCTCTTCAATGCGGCTACCCTTTTGCTTTGTATAGGCAGTGAAGCATGAAGGCTCATTGCCGATAAAGACGATGCAATGCGGGTAACATCTGGCGACAAATCAGTAGTTAGCCACTCAACGCCGTACCAGTCTGGGTTCACAGTTGCCCCAAGTCCAAACCCAAGTCCAAACCTTTGCAGGCCTTTTTTTAGTCCTAAGCCGCTCATGTTAGTAGGCTATTTGGATGCTGGTTTTGGTGTTGGCCACGTCTGTTATGATGCGGCGGATTGGCATTGGGGCGCCTGGGGCGAATGTCCAAACAATTACTTCGCCGAGCCATGGCTCAACTTTCAGGGTTACTGCCTCGGGTTCGGCTATATAAAACGGGTGCTGCTGTTCGGGGATCTGGTTTCCCTTGAATGTTTTTGCAACGTAATCAACGGCGGCAACATTTGCCACTTCTGGGTAATTGTATTGCAACAATACTTCGTCATACCATTTGCCAACGTTATTTGTGTTCATTTTTTTGTGTTTTTAATTGTTTGTGTGAAAATAGTGGAAGGGAGGGGCGTGGGAAAGGACAGAAAATTTATTTTGCGATTAATATTCCGCCTGTTAATCCTGCCGCTCCCCAAAACCACCATTTCTGGTACCATTTTGTTTTGTGAGAAACAGTGATACTATTGGCAGATATTGTTTTTGATTTTGGATCTTCGAATTTCACAGACACAATCGTTCCTTTTCGGGTTACGGTTTGTAATATTTCGAATTTGTTGTAATAACGATAATCGAAAAGCAGATTTCCTTTTTCTACTTTCCCGTTAAATAAGCTCATGTAATCATTCGACCAGTTGGATACCCTAGAATAGTATATGGTATCTGTTTTACCTTCCGCATTGGTTTCTATTCGAATGGTATCGGCAACACCTGTTGATACGCTTCCGGTTGACTGCATTTCAATTTTAAGCGCATTATTTATTTTGCGCCATTTTACGTTCTCCTGTTTCAATTCCTTAATATCGAACCCTGCAATCTCCAGAGATTCTTTTAAGTTTCCATTTTCGACTTCCACGGATTGAACCTTGGACACAAGCTGTCCGTTTTTAGTCGTTATCGTTAAAACGGAATCCTTTAACGTTGACAACTCTACTGCTTGTAGTTGTCGAATATTGTCAAATTTATTGATTTTTATGCGTTGTACGATAAAAATAACTGCGAATAGAATTAATATTCCTGCGATGATTTGTGCACTTAATTTTGTCATGATTTTTCTCCTTTATTTATATGAGCATTATTATTAATCGTTTTTCCTGCAATATAACCGCCTATGATTCCGGTATATGCCAATAATCCTGCGCTTGCAACATCGTTCATTTCTTTATGAACAGCGAATACAACGATGATTGGAATAATTATCGAAGTCCACCAGGCTAATCTAATTCTTGTTTTGTCTTTCATTTTAAGAATTTACCCGTTCATCAAACTTTCTACTTCGTGCCATGATAAATTTTTTTTATTGCGTTAATATGTAAGTCCGATATTATTTTACGCCCTGTTTCACTCATTAAGTATATACAATCTTTGCGGGTGTCCATAAAAAGGTTTTCAGTCAAAACCGCCGGGCAAACCGTATGTGTCAGAATGTAAAATCTAGCCTCTTTGTCCATGTCACCGTCGCTTGTATCTTTCCGCATCGGAAAATCAAGTAACTTTGTTGCCTCTTCAAAAAACACACTCGCGTATTCGTCCGATTTGGTTTGGCCGGGCGAAGTCCATACTTCCCACCCCGTTCCGCCCCCTGCGTTTGCGTGAACCGATATCAAAAGGCAATCTTCTGTTTTTGATAATTCATTAACCCGGCGGACCCGTTCCGGTAACGAAATATCAATCAGTTCGGGTACTAAAATTTCAGCCGGTATTTCTGCATAATCCAACCCGGCTGTTATTTGTTTTACAATGTCCCGGTTAAATTCATACTCGAAAAGCTGACTTCCGTCAGGCCAAACAGGCGAACGCTTGCCGGCTGTTTCTTGCCCGTGTCCGTTGTCGAGTATTATTTTCATCACTTAATTTTATTTACGTCTTTAATTAAAGCGTCCAATTTGTCCATTATCCGCAGGTTGTCTTGCTTATTTTCAATCCGATTAATTTCTCGATCCTCAAATGCTTCAACTCTCGATAATTCCAATGCTTTTAGTCTTACCTCAGTTGATGCTTGATTTGCGGCTATGGTGGCATTAAGCGACACCCATCCAGTTAGTGTTACAATTAATATTGCTACAATGCTCAAAAAATGGCTAAAACTTAATCCTTGCTTTTCTAATATTCTTTCAGTCATTATTTTATCTTTTATCTTTTCTCTTTATGAATCGTATAATATGTTTGTATCCTAAATTTCTTTCATAGACTTCTGTCTTAACGGTTTCATCGATTTGCCAGCCCTCATTGAAAAAGTTATTTACTTGTAGCTCATAATCTGCCCAGTGGAGGAACTTTATAATGATTATTTTATACATTATTGTGCTTGTTTCTGTTTACCGAATGTAATGTAATGCCGCGTTGGTGGTTTTGAAAGGACAGAAATTTGAAACAAAGGAAACCACCCCGCCCTTTGGGCACCCCTCCTTAAAAGAAGAAGGAGGGGAGTTGAAGAATAGAAGTTAGTTTAAAAATGGCATTAAAAATGCGGGGTTTGTAAATCATTTCTTTTTTAATCAAATGCAAACCCTTTGGCAATTAGGCTGTTTTTTGCAGCAATTCCATCAAATCCACCGCTTGAGCTGTCAGGGGCGGCATTGGTTCCAGCAAGTTTAAGCATTCGACCAGTAAACCCGGAGGCTGAAATTGAATCGATAACCGATAATGTTTGATTAATTGTTGCGGCATTCCATCCATTATCCTGCATTTGCCAATATAGCGAAGCTATTGAGGTTTGCAGTGCAGAAAAATTAACATAACCAAGATTAGAATTAGCATACATGTAAAGGCCTTGGATAGTACCATTAATTGTGCTGGAAAAATTAATGCCTGTTAAAGAAGGATTTGAATATAGATAGATTTTTCCGTAAGGTGTCAAGTCGGTAAACATCGACAAATCAAGCGTGCCTACTATTCCGGTTGAATAAATGTATAAATAACGGATAGCACCATTAATTGTGCTGGCAAAAGTAACGCCTGTTAAGGAAGGATTTGAATATAAATGAATTCTTGAAGAATATGTAAAGTCGGTAAACATCGACAAATCAAGTGTACCTGTTATTCCGGTTGAATAAATGTTAAGGTTTTGGATAGTACCATTAATAGAGCTGGCAAAAGTAACACCTGTTAAAGAAGTATTTGAATTGATATAAATATAGGCGGATGAAGTGAAGTTAGTAAACATTGACAAATCAAGAGTGCCGACTATTCCGGTTGAATAAATGTATAAATAAGCGATAGCACCATTAATTGAGTTGGCAAAAGTAACGCCTGTTAAAGAAGGATTTGAATATAGAATAAGAGTGGCGGATGACGAGAAGTTAGTAAACATTGACAAATCAAGCGTGCCTACTATTCCGGTTGAATAAATGGACAGATAACTGATAGCACCATTAATTGAGTTGGCAAAAGTAA
>JGI1221J13441_10001177_pt1 | contig 11180 bp, 11 predicted proteins | sample LakVidmifraction_4_FD_13441 | JGI IMG/M metagenome (IMG submission 13441) | reverse complement strand
GCATGAAAGAAGTCATTGAAGATTTAATTAGAGCTTTTATTGCAAAAGAGAAAAGTAGAAATAAAGTAAAATAACCTTTTAATACGCTCCGCATCAGCTAGACCTTTTGCGGTGGCCGTATTGCCTTTGCGGTTTATATTTGATCTGATGATTTTATGAGCTTAGAAAAGAATGATAAAATTCAGTGGATAGATATAAAAAAGATAACACCTAATCCTAAAAATACTAACACCCATAGTAAAGATCAAATTGAGCGGCTTGCCAAGATAATTAATTATCAGGGCTTTCGGTCTCCTATTGTTGTGTCAAATTTATCAGGATATATAGTTGCGGGTCATGCAAGACTAGAGGCTGCGAAGGAGCTAGGACTAACTAAAGTTCCTGTTTCCTATCAGGACTTTACGGATCTGGAACAAGAATTTGCGCATCTAAATGCAGATAACGCTATCGCTTCTTGGGCTGAAATAGATATGTCATTAGTTAATGATGCAGTTAGAAATCTAGACCTATCTATAGATTTAGATTTTTTAGGCTTTAAAGATTTCAGTCTCAGCAATGATCTAGATATGTCAGACTTAGACGAGAAAGAAGATGTTGAAAAGCTGCCGTCCTTTAGACTAGAAATCCAATTTCCCACAGAACAAGAGATGACCGAAAAATATAACGAGCTTATGAGCGATGGGTTTTTAGTCAAGGCTCTGTTTTAAATGGCAGAGTATGGCATTCCCTATATGGGGTCAAAAGGCTCAATCGTTAATGATCTAATAAGAATATTTCCAAAGGCAGATCACTTTTATGATTTGTTTGGCGGTGGGTTTTCTGTAACCCATGGGATGTTGTCACGAAGGTCTAAGGACTATAAACACTTTCACTTTAATGAAATCAGAAATGGAATTTGTGATTTAATTAAAGACGCGATTGATGGCAAATATAATTACAATGTTTTTAAACCACCTTGGGTTTCCAGAGAAGACTTTTTTAAAAACCTAGACACTGACCCAATGATTAAAATACTTTGGTCTTTCGGGAATGATGGAGAGAGCTATTTGTTTTCAAAAGAAATAGAACCATACAAAAAGTCGATGCATAACGCAATTGTGTTCAATGAGTTTGATGATTTGGCCATTCAAGTGATGGGATGCTCTTCTTTTAGAGAAGGCTATGATATTAAATCCAGAAGGCTTTTGCTTAGAAATAGAATAGAGTTTTATAGAAAAACAACTGTGCCAGAATTTTTATATTCTTTTTTAAAAGAAAAAGAATTAGAAGTTTTAAAAAGAAATAAACAACTGCAACAACTGNAACAACTGGAACGACTGGAACAACTGCAACAACTGGAACAACTAAATACTTTAGATAAACTTAATTATTACAACCTAAGCTACGAACAAGTTTCTATAAAAGAAAACTCAATTATCTATTGTGACCCACCTTATGCTAACACTGGTGAGTATGACGGAGGTTTTGACCACAAAACTTTTTTTGATTGGGCTGACAATCAAGTAAGCCCCGTTTTTATTTCAGAGTACAATATTCCAGATAAAAGATTCACTGAAATTTGGAATATAAAAAAAAGATCAAAGATGAGCGCAAAAAAAATTCTGAACATCAAGATAGAAAAATTGTATGTGAATCAAGCTGGGCTTAAGGCTTTAAAAAAATGAAAGATAAAAAAGGAAGATTCATAAAAGGAAATCCAGGAGGAGCATTAAAACAACCTGCGGAACATAAGACCCAGGTCTTAACTGATGTTGCGGAACTTCAGGATGACATTTCCACTTTAAGAAGATCTGGTTACGCAAGGATTTTAAAGAAGTTTAAAAACTTATCGCAAATGGATTTAGCTACCTTCGAGAGAATGGGCCAGCACAAGGAAAGACTTAGCATAGAAGATGCAGCTTTCATGTCGTTTTTTAATATCATGATTAAGACTGGGAATGTTAACCACATGCGTTTCTACTTTGCTACTTATGGAATACCAACAGAGTTGAAGGCTATAGCAGTCCAAGACATGGATGGCTTACTTAAAAATAGCACTCTAGAGGATAGCGCATTTGAAATTGAAATGTCGGATGATGAAACTCTGTTGATGTTAGACAAAATGAAAGACATAGTAAAAAATAAGAAATGAATGAAAAATATATATTTAAGAAAGTCTGTGAAAAGGACCTTGCTTTTTTTACAAGGCAAGCCTTTAAGATATTAGAGCCTGAAAGTACCTATGAGCATAACTGGCATGTTGAAGTTGTAGCTCAAAACTTAGAGGCTGTTAGCTCAGGTCTTATTAGAAACTTAGATATAAATATTGCACCCAGAACTATTAAGTCATTACTTGTAAATGTAATTTATCCCACTTGGGTATGGGCTACTGAGCCTAGTCATAAGTTTATATCGTCATCTTATTCTGCATCGCTCTCAACTTATTTTAATTTAAAAAGAAGAGATTTAATTAAGTCTAGGTTTTATCAATCCCTATGGCCTATTAGAGTGAAGGAAGATAGAGACACTCAGACTTTTATGGAGAATGAATTTAACGGTTATTTTCTTTCAACTTCTGTTGGTGGTACGATAACAGGTAAGGGTGCAGATACTCTGATAAGCGATGATCTACTAAATGCTAAGGATGCCTTTAGCAAAGTTGCCAGAGACTCTACTAGACTTTGGTACACTCAATCATTTTACAATAGACTTCAAAATAAAAAAACAGGCAGAAGAATTAATGTAAATCAAAGACTACATCAAAATGATATCTCAGGTCTGCTAGCTGAAAAATATGACTTTGAAAAATTAGTTATCCCCATGCAAAAAGTAGAGGGCCAGGTTGAGAATATTACAGGTTGGAAGGACCCTAGAGAAATAGGGGAATTCATGCATCCAACAAGATACGGGGAAGTTGAAAAGCAAGATGAGTATGAGGGGCTTGGCACTTATGGTTGGTCTGGACAAATGCAACAATCCCCTACTCCTGTGGGTGGTGGTTTAATTAAAAAAGAATGGATGCGTTTTTATGAAGAGCTCCCAACTTCTTTTGATAAAAAAATTCTAGTTGCAGATTTGGCTTTTAAAGATACTGCTAGGTCTGACTTTGTCTCTTATCAATGTTGGGGTAAGTTGGGCATTTATTTTTATCTAATAGATTTAGTACGGGGCAGATGGAATTATGGAAACTCAAAAGCTAACTTTAGAATCTTTTGCGATAAGCATCCAACTGCGTCATTAAAGTATATTGAAGATAAGGCTAACGGTCCGGCCATGATTTCAGAGATTCAAAAAGAAATAAGAAATATAATTGCCTGGCCGGAAAAGAAAGAATTTAAGAGTCTATCCAAAGTAGAAAGAGTGTTAATGACCCAGCCCTTGTTTGAAAATGGTCTAGTCCTGCTACCTAAAAACATTTCCTTAGTTGCTGACTTCCAGGATGAGTTGTTAGGATTTACAGAAAGCGGCTCGACAACAGGTAATGACGATATGGTTGACACTTTAACCATGGCACTCATACAATTAAAAACTGCAACTAGATCAAAATTTTCTGCAGGGTAATATAAAAAATATGGCTAGTTTTTTCCAGAATATTGTAGACAAATTATATAAAAGAGAAGTCAGCAAAACAGACTTTAAAGCTCTATTTAAAAGAATAGACTTTGATAACTTTTTTCAAAACCTATCTTANTATGTNGACCCNGATGAGCTTGCCNTAAAGGTAGGAGATAGAAGAGTCTTAAATAAACTCTACTATGATGGCGAGATATATGCGGCTGTTGATAAAAGATTAGTTGCGCTCCTTACTACAAAGCTCACTATTAATGGGCCTTCTGAAGAAGTTAATCGTTTTATGGAAGACCAGATCTTACCTCACGAAAGACAATTAAAACAAGATTTCTGGTGGTCTGTTGCCTATGGTTATAATGTAGAACAAATTATTTATAACGAAGATGGCTCAGGTAAAGTTGACGGATTTCAAAAAGAAGAATTTTGGCGTTTTCAACCTATGCCTGATTTAGTTCGCGTTAAGTTAAGATACGGGGCTAGAGATAAGCTTATAAATAATGAGCTATTAGACTATGGCAAATGGATTTTATCTGTAAATAATGGAACTTCTTTTAATCCTAGAGGCGACGCAATGTTTACCCGTCTTTATCTTGCATGGTTATTTAAGTGCAATGATTGGGATTTGTGGATGAAATTTGCAGAGCGATATGCTCTAGGTTTTTTGCATGGCAAGACTCCTAATGCAGAAGATGTTGAGGCTATGCGCGAGAGTTTACAGACTGCACAAAAAGGCTCGGTCTTAGCTACAACTACAAGTGATAGTATTGATTATATTCAACCATCTAGAGACTCATCTATTTTTGATATCATAGATAACAAAACTACTGACTTATTTTACAGAGTTATTCTTGGGGAAACTCAAACTTCTATTATGGCATCTAGAGGCTCTTCTCAAAGTGCAGAAGTTCATAATGATGTTAGGTTAGAGAAAACTTTAAATGATATTAACATAGTTGAAAAATCTATTGATGAAGCTATGAGACAAATAGGGGATGTTAACGGGATACCTCTTGAGCTTATTCCTACTTCAAACTTAATTTATGAACAAGGACTTGAAACAGCTAGGGCATCTAGAGATCAAATTTTAGCAGGCACAGGTCAGCTTAAATTTACAAAGGAATATTGGATAAACAATTACGGCTTTGAAGATAATGAAATAGAAATAGTAGAAACTCCAGCTCCTTCCGTAAGTCCTTTTTTTAGTGCTCAGCAATCTGCCCCTCAAAAAAAAAGCCTTTTTCTAAGTGATGGGCAAGCCCTAGAATACACTGGACTAGACGGGTGCCATGAGTGTGGTGGGGTTAAAGATATCTTAAAATATTCTCCTGGAGATAAAGAGTTAAATCAAAGAGAAGATGTTATTAAGTTCCTAACTAGAAATCAGGGCCAGCCCATAGACATTAACTTAGTCATAGCATCTATCATGACGGCTGATGATTCTAAAGATTTAGATCAAAATCTATTAGCTTTATTTAATGAAGATGACCCAGGCTTTAATGATATTTTTACAGAGGCAAGTTTCTACGCTGCGGCTTTAGGTGCTAGGCAGGGAAATCCTAAAAAACTAGATGCTTCTCAAACTGACATCGAGCTATCGCCTTTCAGAATACAATTTGCAACTAAGGAAGAAGTCACCTTTGATTTTTCTCTTAATCTTTTAAAAGACAGAGTTGCAGTTACTAAGTTTTACTATAATGATTTGCCTAAAGATTTGAGAAGGCTTTCTTTTTATGTATCTGGTTTAGAAAAGCTCAGAGAAATAGAAATGGTTAAGACGTCTCTTGCTAATTCCATAACTCAAGGCAATTCTTTTAAGCAGTGGAGGGACTCTCTTGACACAAGTGCTATGGAGTCCTTAGCGCAAGCTAGACTAGAAACAGTTTACCGAAATAATGTAAACACAGTTTACAATCAATCGATGAGATATAACGCTGGGACTTCTAACGTAACTCCTTATCTTATGTATACGGCCGTTGGGGATAGTGACACTAGACCTACTCACTTAGAATTAGACGGCACTGTTAAAAAAGCGGACTCTTCATTCTGGGATAAATATACTCCGCCCGTGGGGCATAATTGTACAAGTTTTAAGCAAAAAGTATCAGGGGATTTTACTAAGGCTTTTAGAGCTTTTTATAAATCTGATATGGTTCGTATCTATCTGAAAAGTGGAAAAATCATTAGCGGTATTACACTGAACCACCCAATGATGTCCGATCAAGGATTTATCTCTGCAAAAGATTTGCAAGTTGGCGATAAGCTTGTCACGAATAATTTCGAAGTTAAAAGATTTAACATGTCTTGGAATATAAATTACAACAATGTCACATCCAGTGCTTCTAATGTTTTCAAAGCGATGTTTCTTAAGGCTCTTAGTATTAAAAAGTCCACGTCTTTCAATTTCTATGGCGACATTAAGTTCATGAATAAAGAAGTCGACATTGTGACCACTGATGGATTTTTGTCTAGTAATAGTGAAGTGGCTTTCAAAGGTGTTGAAAAATTCATTTTCAAACTTACCTATTATCTCAGCTGCGCATTTCCTTTCTCGTGTGTACGATCGTTTATTCATGGCATCGCATTTAATATTATTTTTATTAAGAATATTATTAACATACCCCTTAGAGACTCCAAGGATATTAGCAATAGTCCTAGTGTTTTGAAAATTATCGGAATAGAGCTTAAGAATATTTTCTTCAATTTCTACAATGTCTTTTCCGAAAAGTTTTTGCTCAGACATTCCTCTAGATTTGTACCCGAACATGTGAAGCCTTCTGATGATCGTATCTCTGCTGACCTTGAACTTAAGGCTAAGTTTATTAACACTAAGTCCTTCTTTGAAGGAACTGACGAGATCGTTAACATCAAGTTTTATCCTTACATCGGATTTGTTTATGATTTTGAGTCTAGTCATGGCTTGGTTATAACTGATGGTATACTGTCTGGCAATTGTAGATGTGGAGTTATTAACATGACTCTAGAGGATGCAAAAGAAATAGGAATTTCTAGAAAGAGTTTAAATAATTTCCCTAGACCTGAAGTGGGCTTTGGGGATGCATCTAATAAAACTTATGGAAATGTTTTATCTCCAACTAAGCAGGCAGCATTAAGAGCTATAAATAAACTTCCTAATAACTCACCTTACAAGTCTAGGTTTAAAAATTCTTTGGACCAGGTTGACCGAAAGGTTGATCTTTGGTGGAACACAGTTGAGAATAAATTCAAATAGGGGATTTTGAATGTCAAATAAAATGTTTATCACCCAGACCTTTTCACTTGATGATAAGGATAAAGATGGGGAGCTAACAGGAAAGTTTAAAGGTGTGGCTTATTCAGGCCAGCCTATAGACTATCACTCTGGCTATCAGAATTTAATTACAGACGTTAACTCAATATCTTTTAAAGAGAAACTTCCAATATTTTTACACCATGACCCAACTAAAATTGCAGGCTATGCCACAATAAAAGTTGTAGATAATAAAATCCTTATTGAAGATGGCCAGATTTCTAAGAGCACTGAGAGTGGGAAAGAAGTTTTAAACTTAGCTAAGGAAGGTTTTAGCTGGGAGTTTTCAATAGGCTATTCTTATGACTTTGAAAAGATTGAAGATATTAAATCAGGAATTGAAACAGAGATTAACGGTTATCCTGTAACAGGACCCGCAACAATTATAAAAGATAGTTGGCTTCAGGAAGTTAGTTTTGTGCCTGTTGGTGCAGACAAGCAAACTGTAGCTGAGATTTTTAAAAAACAAAATAATAAAGGGGAAAGAATGAAAAGCAAAATAGAATTTGATAGCGCAGCATGGGAAAAATTTGCATGTGGTTGTGGTGGTACAAAAGACTCATCTTTAGAAGAGCTTGCAGAAGTTTTGATTGATGAAGATGTTTTAAAAGCTTTGGAAGAAGAAAATGCAGCTCTTAAACTAAGAATTGCTGATCTTGAATCTGAAATGGAAGTGGCTCAGGCTAAAGATTTAGAAGAAGAGCTTTCAGCTCTAGTTTTAGAGAAAGGTATTTCTCTTTCAGCAGAAAAAATAAAAGAATATTCTCTTGATAGCGTTAAGGCTAAGTCCTTTATAGAATTTGCACTTTTAGTGGAAGTTAAAAAAGTAGAGCCTAAAAAGATTGATGCTAAGTTCACTAAAAAAATTGAAATTTCTAAGGATGAGCCTGCTAAAACAAATTCTACTGATGATAGAATGTCTAGAATTACGCAGGCTAAAGAGCTTATCAAAGAAGGTAAAGCCAAGAACCTTCCGCAAGCTTTGTTGTTAGTAGATAAGTTAAATAAATAATTTAAAAAAATATAGGAGATTAAAAAAATGGGATATAGTTTATCAAACAAAATTGTAAATGCTTTTGAATTAAAAAAGAACTCAGCTATCGCTTCTGATGCTGCTAACGCTAGAAAAATAGGTCAGCTAATTCAATTAGCTACTGACGGAAAAGTTCAAGCTGCAATCAGTGTAACTGCTCTTTATTTTCCACTAGAGGAGAATGCAGATGTAGATACTTATCAGCAAGCTGGCAGGTCAGTTGATGTTGTAGTTTCTGGTGTTGCAAATGTTGCAGTAGAAGTTGCAACTGGAATTGAAGCTGGTGAAGTTGTTAACGTAGGACCTGCTGGTCTTGGTGTTGTGACTGGTGTTGGTGTTACGGCCGCGGCTGTTAGAGTAGGAATTGCTTTACAATCTGCGGCTGGAAAAGCTAGCATTGCAGTTTTGTTGCAACCTGCATTAGTAGCGGCTGTAGTTTAATAAAAAATTTAAAATTTAAAAATTAACGGGGGAATAAAATAAAATGGCAAAATCAAATTATCCAACAGAAAGATTATTAGCAGATATAGTTTTTGAAATGGGACTTAAAAGAGAGGGGCTAGTTGCAGAATGCGCTTTTCCTGGCATTGCAGTTCCATCATGTGATTTCAAATATGCAGACTGGACAACTACTGCAGATTTTAATGGTAGAATGGACAACCTAAAAGCAGTTGACGATTTAATTGGATGCTACTCAGCACCTAAGAGAATTAACCCATCTAGCTTTAAATATGTTAATGCTTCAACTCAAGAGCATGCACTAGAAATGGTTTTAAAAGATTGTTGTGGTCCTAACTTTTGTGGTCCAGTTACTATTGATGTTGACGGCGCTAAGACTATGGAGCTAACAGATCTTTTGTTACTTCAGCATGAGTTAAGAGCTATTAATATTATGACTAATGAAGCTGATTACACTGATGCAGGAACAGATTTACCTTCTGAAATTACTGCTGAGGGAACAAGGTTTAATCTTACGCTAGCAAATCTTCTAAGCCCAACTTTTGATCTTTTTGGATACTTCCAAGATATCCAAAGCGATAACGAGCTTACAGGTGCTAGAAACGTACTGATAACTAAACTATCTTTGTTTAATAAACTTCTTAGACATCCAAGTGTTAAGCCAGGCGGCTGTGCTATTCCAGTAATGGCAGCTCAGGAAGAGCTTGCATCCCTTTTAGGTCTACAAAAGATTTGTATTGCAGATACTGCTGTTAACACTGCACTTCCTAATCAGCCTTTTAACTTGTCAAATACTTTTGGCGAATATTTCTTCATGGCAAAAGCTGTTAAGTTACAAAGAACAGATGCGCCAGTTAGAGGTTACGGCATGAGTCCTTTTACTAAAGATGTTTCTTCTCTAGTTAAGTTTGATGAGGACTTAGGCGCAGAGGGTGGGGATGTTCAGGTTGTTTATCATGATTTAACTCCAACTGTTGTAGACATTAAAGCTGCAACTCTAATTAAAATTACTGCATCATAAGGTTTAGATAACTTATGAAAGTTATTAGAGCTTTAACAGATATTTATGTTCCTATCACTCCCGAAGAAGGGAGTGAGAGTTACATGATGTTAAATAGAGTTTCAACAGGGAACCTTGCACTTGTGTCAGATTCTCAACTTAAGAAACTAAAAGAAGGAACTTTTAAAATTTACGCAAATGTAAATGCTAAATTTAAAAGAGATAAAAACAAAAAATAAAAAAGGTGTTAGATGTCAACATGGGTAGATAGACAAGGTCTGTATAATAGATATGGACAAGAGTATATCGAAAAGCTCGCTCGCAGGAGAGATTTTGACCCTAGTGCTAATGGCGGAAGTGGCGGTTATGTTGAAAACACTAGCTCTACAAGAGTTAATGAAATTATAAATATAGCTATTGAAGATGCTAAGACATGGATGCTCTGGAAAATATCTTGTTGTTTTAATATTCAAGATTTCAATTTATTACTAGCTGACAATAAAGAGTTTAGCTTCCTTCAAAGATTTCATATTAAGTTAACTATTATTTTATTAAAACATGGTGGGGATTGCGCTCAGTGTGATGAATGCAAAGCAGAAATATCAGAAGTCTGCTCCTGCTCAGAGATATGCACTGATGACGGGATATGTATTCCCTCCAGAAAGAGATCAAAATTCTCAGTAGAAAAAACAGAGCCTAGTTGCTTGCCAACAAAAGTATGTTGTGGAAGTTGTTCTAATGGGTGCTCATGTGTCAATTAGAATTACGGATCTTCCTTACTTAAATCCTTTATTAGTCCACTTAAGAAAAGATGTGAACTTAGAAAAGTTCTTTTCTACAAAAGATTTTTTTGCAATGCCAAAAGCAGACCTTAATGACTTAGAAGATGCCTTAAAAAAAGATTGCCCAAGTCCCAGGTCTCTCTGGATTTTTCCAGGGACCTCATCAAATGCGGCTCCTCAACAAAGGATTAAAGATTGCACTCCAAAGGCTAATCATATTTTTAATATTGTTATTATCTTTCAGTGTATTAGAGATACTTTTGAATTTAAAAAAGACCCTATAACAACAGACATTTATCTTGATGGGCAATTCATGGAGTTATCAGAATCTAGAAGAGCAGTTAAAAAATCAATTACAGAATTTAATAAAAATTTAAACATGAGAGAAGCCTATGATTTTATATCGTGGAATTCTGATGAAATGCTTTTCCCTGATGGGGAAAGTAATAATTTAATGTCTAGTTCAAGTTTTTCAACTATTATTTTAAAATAAAAACCAGGGGGTTTAAGAATGGATTTATGTTGTGGTTACTTTAGAGGCCAGTTTTATTTAAAAAAAGAAGGAACTGCAAATCCTGCTTTGCCAGTAGGTAATGCTAGTGCATTTGCAATTAATCATGAGTTAACAGAAGTAGAACAAGAAGATTTTACTTCTCTTGGAGGCACTGCCTGTTCAATTTCCTATATTAATTCAGCTACTATTTCTATGACTCTAAATTGTCTAAAGGCTCGTAACTTAGCCCTAGCTTTTCAGGGCACAGGTGCTTTTGGAAACATATCAGCAGGAACAATAACGGATTATTTATATACAACCGTTGCACTAGATGAGCTTATTCCACTTGCGTTTATTCCAGATAGAGTTGGAGTAACAGTAGTAGAAGGGGCAACAACTTTTGTTGAGAATACAGACTATATCGTATCTTCTGCAGGAATTATTTTAATTTCAGGTGGGGCTATTACTATAGGTACAGATTTAGAAATTACTTATGACTATGGCATTAGCACTATAATTCAAGCCTTAACTACTGGTCAGCAAATATTTGAAATCTTTTTTGATGGCATAAATGTTGG
>JGI1221J13441_10001176_pt1 | contig 11187 bp, 8 predicted proteins | sample LakVidmifraction_4_FD_13441 | JGI IMG/M metagenome (IMG submission 13441) | reverse complement strand
CTCGAAAAAAAATATTCCGTCAATACGGTAACAGCTTACGAAGCCGATTTGCGTTCGTTTACAGAATTTGTTGAGAAAGAATTTAAGCAGGAAAACCTGGTTCAGATTAATTACCATCAAATCAGAAACTGGATAATTGCTCTTGTGAATTCAGGTTTGACCAACAGAAGCATAAACAGAAAAATATCTTCTTTAAAAGCTTACTATAAATTTCTTCTGCGCACAGGGCAGATCGATTTGAACCCCCTGGCTGCGCATAAGGCTTTAAAAACAAAAAAAAACATCCAGGTTCCTTTTTCAGAAAGTGAAGTCGCAGCTGTTTTAAACGAGTTGGATCCAGACAGTTTTAAAAATTCCAGGGATCTGGCCATTATCCTTATGTTTTATGCAACCGGGATAAGGCGTGCAGAATTAATGGGGATTAAATTGCAGGATCTCGATTTAAACAAAAAGTTGCTCAAAGTGCTAGGCAAAAGGAACAAGGAGAGATTTGTGCCTTTGCTTCCGGAATTATGCGATTTGTTGAAACTGTATTTGCAGTATAGAAAGGAAATTGTGCAAATAGAAAACCCCTGGTTATTTCTTACCAAAAATGGCGTTAAATTATATGAAACTCTTGTTTATAGAATTATAAATAATTACTTTGCTACAGCATCCAATAAGGTAAAAAAAAGCCCGCATATTTTACGACATTCTTTTGCTACCCATTTGTTAAACCAGGGAGCAAATTTAAATGCTGTAAAGGAGTTATTAGGGCATTCAAGCCTGGCGGCTACTCAGGTTTATACGCATAACAGCATAGCAGATTTAAGCAAAGTATATAACAAAGCGCACCCCCGACAGTCAAAGAAGTGATTTTAAATTAGTGTTTAACTTAATATTTTAGATGATGAAAGTAAATGTGCAATCAGTGAATTTTAATGTAGAGCAAGAATTAATCGATTTCATTCAGGTAAGATTAGATAAATTGGAACATTATTACGATAAGATAATTTATGCGGATGTTTTTTTAAAATTGCAAAACACCAGCGATAAGGAAAATAAAATTGCAGAAATATTGTTGAGCATTCCCGGCGGGGACTTAATGGTGAAAAAGACCTGTAAAAAGTTTGAAGAATGTGTAGATGAGTGTATTGGCTCTTTACAGCGCCAAATCATCAAGAAAAAGGATAAATTAAAAACTCACGTTTAGCAATATTTTTTTACATATTTGTTTTGTGAAATAAATAAATTGTATACATTTGCAGTCCGTTAGAAATAGCGGACTTTTTTATGCTAAAAAAGTAGTAAAAAGCCGATGTAGCTCAGCTGGCTAGAGCAGCTGATTTGTAATCAGCAGGTCGTGGGTTCGAGTCCCTCCATCGGCTCTTGAAATTTTGAAAAATTAGTTTTGGTGAAGTTGTTGAATTTGTTTAGATTTGCACCTTCAAAAAACCAAACTATTTTGTTAAAAGTAGTTCTGTGAAATTTTGAATATGTTTTTTTAATTGGGGAGATACTCAAGCGGCCAACGAGGGCAGACTGTAAATCTGCTGACTACGTCTTCGCAGGTTCGAATCCTGCTCTCCCCACATAAAAATTGAAATTTTAAATTTCAATTACCAACATCCAATTTTGGAATTTGTGTTTCGAAATCTGGATTAAAAAAATAATGCGAAAGTAGCTCAGTTGGTAGAGCGTCAGCCTTCCAAGCTGAATGTCGCCGGTTCGAACCCGGTCTTTCGCTCAAAAGGTAAGCAGTTGTGTGAAAACGGTTGTTTCTTTTCTCTCCATAAAGTGCGAACTTATTGGAGATAACCTTTTTTGCCGACGTAGCTCAGGGGTAGAGCGTTTCCTTGGTAAGGAAGAGGTCACGAGTTCAATTCTCGTCGTTGGCTCTTAATTTTGTATAAAATTGAACACTAATATATAACTAAGATTAAATAAATTATTAATTATGGCAAAGGAAACTTTTGATCGTTCCAAACCTCACTTAAACGTTGGCACGATAGGACACGTAGATCACGGGAAAACCACTTTAACTGCAGCGATTACTAAGGTGATGGCTGAGGCTGGGTTTTCACAAGCTATGTCTTTTGATCAAATCGACAACGCACCGGAAGAAAAAGAAAGAGGTATTACAATTAACTCTTCACACGTAGAGTATTCTACTGAGTTGCGTCATTATGCACACGTAGATTGTCCAGGTCACGCCGATTATGTTAAGAACATGGTTACTGGTGCTGCACAAATGGATGGTGCAATATTGGTTGTTGCGGCTACAGATGGTCCAATGCCACAAACTCGCGAGCACATTCTTTTGGGACGTCAGGTAGGTATTCCAAGAATGGTTGTATTCATGAATAAAGTGGATATGGTTGATGATGAAGAGCTTCTTGAGTTGGTAGAAATGGAAATAAGAGAATTATTGTCCTTCTACGAATATGATGGAGATAATGCTCCGGTTATTCAAGGATCTGCTCTTGGTGCCTTAAATGGTGAAAAGAAATGGGTTGATTCTGTTCTTGAATTAATGCGAGCAGTAGATACCTGGATTGAATTGCCAAAGCGCGATATAGATAAAGCATTCCTTATGCCTGTTGAAGATGTTTTCTCAATAACAGGTCGTGGTACTGTAGCAACCGGAAGAATTGAAACCGGAATTGCTAATACCGGAGATCCTGTTGAGATTATTGGTATGGGTGCCGGAAAATTAACTTCAGTTGTAACTGGTGTTGAGATGTTCCGTAAGATATTGAACAGAGGTGAAGCAGGAGATAACGTAGGGTTGTTATTGAGAGGTATTGAAAAATCTCAAATTACACGTGGTATGGTTATCGTAAAACCAGGATCCGTAACTCCTCACGCTAAGTTTAAAGCAGAGGTTTATATCCTTAAGAAAGAAGAGGGTGGACGTCACACTCCATTTCACAACAACTATCGTCCTCAGTTCTATGTTAGAACTACAGATGTTACAGGTACAATTTCTTTACCAGAAGGAGTAGAGATGGTTATGCCTGGAGATAACTTAACTATCCACGTAGATTTACTTCAACCAATTGCGTTGAGTATAGGTTTACGTTTTGCTATCCGTGAAGGTGGTAGAACAGTTGGTGCTGGTCAGGTTACTGAGATTTTAGACTAACTTATAATAAAATAAGTATATAGGTGCCCTGCTTTTTGCCGGGTACCTAAACTTATTTATATTAAATTAATAAATGGGTTTTAGCTTATCCTGATATAAACCTCAGGAAATAGGGCGCCCAACAAACGGGTTTAGCTCAGTTGGTAGAGCACTGGTCTCCAAAACCAGGTGTCGTGAGTTCGAGTCTCCCAACCCGTGCAAATAGAAAAATCAATGGCAGGAATCGTTAATTTTGTTTCAGAGTCTTATGACGAGTTAAGAAATCACGTTACATGGACAAGTTGGCCGGAAGCTCAAAGGCTGACAATAGTTGTAGTAGTTTTTTCAATTATATTTTCTTTGGCTATTTGGGGTGTAGACACAGTGTTTAGCTCGGTTATTGAGAAATATTTTGAATGGATTAAATCTTAAATTTAAGGCTATGGCTGAAGGGAAGGATAAAAAATGGTATGTGATTCGTGCTGTGAGCGGTGCTGAAAATAAGATTAAAGAATATATTGAGAAAGAGGTAGCACATTTTGGCCTTGAAGAATATGTGGGTGAGGTTTTAGTGCCTACAGAAAAGGTGATGCAAGTTAGAAACGGAAAAAAGGTTTCTAAAGAACGTGTTTATTTCCCTGGATACATTATGGTCTTAGCCAACTTGGGAGGAGAAATACCGCATATTATTAAATCTATTAACGGGGTTATAGGTTTTCTTGGAGAAACCAAAGGAGGCGAGCCTGTTCCCCTGAGAAGGGCAGAAGTTAACCGCATGTTAGGGAAGGTAGACGAATTGTCCATCCAAGCAGACAACGTAGCTATCCCTTTTAACATTGGAGAAACTATTAAGGTAATTGATGGACCCTTCAACGGATTTAACGGTACTGTTGAGAAAATTAACGAAGAAAAACGTAAGCTTGAGGTTATGGTGAAAATTTTTGGAAGGAAAACCCCTCTGGAATTGAGCTATATGCAAGTTGAAAAAGTATAAAAATAATAACTGTTACATATATTTTGATAGTTTTTACAGCTTCCAATCTTAAAACTATCACTTAAAAATTATAAAAATGGCAAAAGAAATAAGTAAAGTTGTTAAACTACAAGTTCGCGGAGGTGCTGCTAACCCATCCCCCACCAGTTGGACCTGCTTTAGGTGCTGCCGGGGTAAATATCATGGAGTTTTGTAAGCAGTTTAATGCTAGGACTCAGGATAAACAAGGTAAATTATTACCTGCTCATATTACAGTATATAAAGATAAGTCTTTCGATTTTGTAATTAAAACTCCACCGGCTGCAGTACAATTATTAGAAGCAGTAAAAGCAAAAAAAGGATCGGGTGAGCCTAATCGTAAAAAGATTGCCAGTGTTTCTTGGGATCAAGTAAAAGCAATTGCCGAAGATAAAATGCAGGATTTGAATGCATTTACATTAGAATCGGCTATGAAGATGGTTGCGGGAACAGCTCGCTCTATTGGTGTAACTGTTAAAGGGCAAGCGCCGTTTTAATCCAAAATAGAAATTAAAAATGGCAAAATTAACTAAAAAACAAAAAGAATCCAGTTCCAAAATTGAAAGCGGAAAGGTGTATTCTGTATCTGAGGCTTCTTCCTTAATAAAGGAAATTTCCAATGAAAATTTTGATGCTTCTGTAGATATTGCAGTTCGTTTAAATGTAGATCCACGTAAAGCTAATCAAATGGTTCGGGGCGTTGTTACCTTACCACACGGTACAGGAAAAGACGTTAAAGTGTTGGCTTTGGTTACTCCGGATAAGGAAGAAGAAGCTAAACAAGCTGGTGCAGATTATGTAGGTCTTGATGAATACCTTGATAAGATCAAGGCTGGTTGGACAGATGTAGATGTGATAATCACCATGCCAAGTGTAATGGGGAAATTAGGACCTTTAGGTAGAATATTAGGACCAAGAGGATTAATGCCTAACCCAAAAACCGGAACAGTGACCATGGATGTTGCAAAAGCAGTAACCGAAGTGAAAGCTGGGAAAATCGACTTTAAAGTAGATAAAACCGGAATTGTACATGCGGGGATAGGAAAAGCATCTTTTGATGCCGAGAAAATAGCCGGAAACGCAAGGGAATTATTAACTACTTTGGTGAAATTGAAACCACAGACTTCTAAGGGTATTTATATGAAAAGTATACATATATCTTCTACGATGGGTCCAAGTATTGAAATTGATACTAAAAGGTTCACTGAGCAATAATATTATAGATTATGACAAGAGAAGAAAAATCATTAGTAATTGAAGATTTAACTGCGCAGTTAACAAATAATTCCATTATTTACCTTGCAGATTTGTCAGGGCTTAATGCCTTGAAAACTACAAATTTACGTCGGGCTTGTTTTAAAGCAGACGTAAAACTTGCAGTAGTTAAAAATACATTGCTCGCTAAAGCTATGGAGGCTTCAGATAAAGAATTTGGAGAACTTCCTTCAGTTTTAAAAGGCTCTACATCTATTATGATTTCTGAAACCGGAAACGCTCCGGCCAAAGTAATCAAAGAATTCAGAAAAAAATCTGATAAGCCCTTATTAAAAGGAGCTTATATTGGCGAAGCCATTTATGTAGGAGATACCTACCTGGATGATTTAGTCAACATTAAGTCTCGTGAAGAACTTATTGGAGATATTGTCGGAATGTTACAATCACCTGCTAAAAACGTTATTTCAGCGCTTAAGTCTGGTGGTGGTAAATTAGCCGGAATTCTTAAAACTCTTTCTGAAAGGGAAGAATAACAAGTACGCACTTTTTAACAATTATATATTAAAGAACATTTTAAAACGATAGAAAATGGCAGAATTAAAAGATTTCGCAGAACAATTGGTTAACTTAACAGTAAAAGAAGTTAATGAGTTAGCTGGTATATTAAAAGATGAATATGGTATTGAGCCAGCAGCAGCAGCAGCTGTAGTTGTAGCCGGTGGAGGTGATGAAGCCGCTGAAGAAGCTCAAACTGAATTTGATGTAATTCTTAATGCTCCGGGTGGATCTAAATTGGCCGTAGTTAAATTGGTTAAAGAACTTACCGGATTAGGTCTTAAAGAGGCTAAAGAATTAGTAGATAATTCTCCAAGACCAGTTAAAGAAGGAGTTTCAAAAGATGAAGCTGAATCATTAAAGGCACAATTAGAAGAAGCAGGAGCAGAGGTTGAGCTTAAATAAGCCTCAAAAGCAATATTGTTTAGGTTTAGACCTCGGGATACTCTCCTGAAGGTCTAAACCCTTTTGCGTATATGAAGCATTTTATTTATAACGCACCCATTTTATATATAAATTATAATTCCGTCCACTGATGTTAGCAACGCAAACTGAAAGATTGAATTTCTCTTCTGTAAAGAACAAACCTGATTATCCAGACTTTTTGGATGTCCAAATTAAGTCATTTCAGGATTTCTTCCAACTAGAAACTAAATCAGAAGAAAGGGGAGATGAAGGTCTCTATAATACCTTCATGGAAAACTTTCCAATTACAGACACCCGTAATAATTTTGTATTAGAATTTCTGGATTACTTTGTTGATCCGCCAAGATATTCTATTCAAGAATGTATTGAACGTGGTTTGACCTATAGCGTACCGCTTAAAGCACGCTTAAAACTGTATTGTACCGATCCCGAACATGAAGATTTTGAAACCATCGTACAGGATGTGTATTTAGGAACTATCCCGTACATGACCCCAAGTGGGACTTTTTGCGTCAATGGCGCAGAGCGTGTAGTAGTTTCCCAATTACACCGTTCTCCTGGTGTTTTCTTTGGACAGTCTTTCCATGCAAATGGAACCAAATTATATTCTGCAAGGGTTATCCCATTTAAAGGATCCTGGATAGAATTCGCTACCGATATTAATAACGTGATGTACGCTTATATCGATAGAAAGAAAAAATTACCTGTAACCACACTTTTCCGTGCTATTGGATTTGAACGTGACAAGGATATCCTTGAAATTTTTGACCTAGCAGAAGAAGTTAAAGTGTCTAAAACAGGACTTAAAAAAGTATTGGGACGCAAACTTGCAGCCAGGGTATTGAATACCTGGTATGAAGATTTTGTGGATGAAGATTCAGGAGAAGTTGTATCTATTGAACGTAACGAGATTGTGTTAGATCGCGATACCGAATTGGATAAGGATCATATAGAGACAATTATTGAAACAGGTACCAAAACCATCCTGCTTCATAAAGAAGATAACTCTACCGGGGATTATGCAATTATTCATAATACTTTACAGAAGGATCCAACAAACTCTGAAAAAGAAGCCGTAGAGCACATATACCGTCAATTGCGTAATGCAGAACCGCCAGATGAGGAAACAGCGCGTGGTATAATTGATAAATTATTCTTCTCAGAACAACGATATAACCTTGGAGAGGTTGGACGTTACAGAATGAACAAAAAATTAGGTCTTAATGTTTCTATGGATAAGCAAGTGCTTACCAAAGAAGATATTATTACCATTGTTAAATATTTGATCGAGTTAATTAATTCCAAAGCGGAAATTGATGATATTGACCACTTGTCTAACCGTCGTGTTAGAACAGTAGGTGAACAATTATCTCAACAGTTTGGTGTTGGTTTGGCTCGTATGGCTCGTACCATCCGTGAGCGAATGAACGTTCGTGACAACGAGGTTTTTACCCCAATAGATTTGATTAATGCCAAGACCTTGTCTTCAGTTATCAATTCATTCTTTGGTACCAATCAGTTATCCCAGTTTATGGATCAAACCAATCCATTGGCAGAGATTACCCATAAACGTAGGTTATCTGCACTTGGACCAGGTGGTTTGTCAAGAGAACGCGCCGGTTTTGAGGTACGTGATGTTCACTATACACACTACGGTAGATTATGTCCAATTGAAACCCCGGAAGGACCAAACATTGGTCTTATCTCTTCCCTTGCCGTATTTGCCAAGGTAAACGGTATGGGCTTCATTGAAACTCCTTACAGGGTAGTTAATGATGCTAAAATCGATTTTTCTGAAACACCTATTTACTTAAGTGCGGAAGAAGAAGAAGATAAAAAAATTGCTCAGGCAAACATTCCGTTGACAGAAGATGGAACAATAAATACAGATAAGGTTATTGCACGAATGGAAGGTGACTTCCCGGTAGTAGATCCAAAAGAGATCAACTACATAGATGTTGCACCAAACCAAATTTCGTCAATTTCGGCCTCTTTAATTCCTTTCCTTGAGCACGATGATGCCAACAGGGCATTAATGGGATCAAACATGATGCGTCAGGCTGTGCCCTTGTTAAGAGCAGAATCGCCTATTGTTGGAACTGGTCTGGAAAGACAAGTTGCAACAGATTCACGTGTATTGATCAATGCTGAAGGAGAAGGTGAAGTTGAATATGTTGATGCTCAAAAGATCACTATTAAATACGATCGCACCGAGGAGGAAAGAATGGTAAGTTTTGACACCGATTCAAAAACCTATCAGTTAGTTAAATTTAGAAAAACAAACCAGGGAAGTTCTATCAACCTTAAACCAATTGTTAAGGTTGGAGACAGGGTTGCCAAAGGTCAGGTACTTTGCCAGGGTTATGCAACCGAAGCAGGGGAACTTGCACTTGGAAGGAATATGAAGGTTGCCTTCATGCCTTGGAAAGGGTATAACTTTGAGGATGCAATTGTGATTTCTGAAAGAGTAGTAAGGGAAGATATTTTCACCTCTATTCACATCGATGAATATTCTTTGGAAGTTCGGGATACCAAATTAGGTAACGAAGAATTGACCAACGATATTCCAAACGTTTCTGAAGAAGCCACAAAGGATTTGGATGAAAATGGAATGATTCGAATTGGAGCCGAAATTAAACCGGGTGATATCCTGATTGGAAAAATTACCCCAAAAGGGGAAAGCGATCCAACTCCTGAGGAAAAATTGCTTAGAGCGATCTTTGGAGATAAAGCTGGAGATGTAAAAGACGCTTCGTTAAAAGCACACCCATCATTAAGAGGTGTTGTAATTAACAAAAAGTTGTTTGCAAGGGCAGTAAAAGATAAACGCAAACGCGTTCAGGATAAAGAAGATGTCGCATCACTTGACAAGGCTTACGATGCCAAATTTGCAGTTCTAAAAGCGAATCTGGTAGATAAGTTATTTGCTATTGTTGGTGGAAAAACCGCTCAGGGAGTTCAAAACGATTTAGGGGAAGAAGTTTTGCCAAAAGGTAAAAAATACACCTTAAAAATGTTGAATGCAGTAGATGATTATATACATCTTACTCAAGGTACCTGGACAACAGATGATCATTTGAACAAACTTGTTGCAAATCTTATCCACAATTATAAAATTAAGGAAAACGATCTTCAGGGAAATCTAAGAAGAGAAAAATTCACCATCTCTGTAGGTGATGAGTTACCTGCAGGAATTATCAAATTGGCGAAAATTTATGTCGCCAAGAAGAGAAAACTTAAGGTTGGAGATAAAATGGCAGGAAGACACGGTAACAAAGGTATTGTTGCCCGTATTGTTCGTCATGAAGATATGCCATTTTTGGAAGATGGAACTCCCGTAGATATCGTTCTTAACCCACTTGGGGTACCTTCCCGTATGAATATTGGTCAAATTTACGAGACCGTATTAGGATGGGCAGGACAAAAATTGGGAAGAAAATACGCAACGCCAATTTTTGATGGTGCAACTTTAGATCAAATTAACGAACTGACAGATGAAGCAGGTGTTCCTCGTTTTGGACATACCTATCTTTATGATGGTGGTACAGGAGACAGATTCGATCAAAAAGCAACTGTTGGGATAATTTATATGTTGAAATTAGGACATATGATCGATGACAAAATGCACGCGCGTTCAATTGGACCTTACTCACTTATTACTCAACAACCTCTTGGTGGTAAAGCACAGTTTGGTGGTCAAAGGTTTGGTGAAATGGAGGTTTGGGCGCTTGAGGCTTATGGAGCTTCTGCAACCCTGCGTGAAATTTTGACCGTTAAATCGGATGATGTTATAGGTAGAGCCAAAACTTACGAGGCAATTGTAAAAGGAGAACCTATGCCAGAGCCCGGATTACCAGAATCTTTTAACGTGTTAATGCACGAATTGAAAGGTTTGGGATTGGATATTAAACTAGTAGAATAATATTTTTCTTTCTAAAGTTGGGTACAAAATGCCCAACTTTGAAAAGCAGAATTTTCACAACAATTAGATAGCAGCAATTATTATGGCTAGAAATAATGAAAAGAGTACAGAACAGAGGTTTAATAAAATCTCTATTGGCTTAGCTTCACCTGAGTCAATCTTAGCAGAGTCTCGCGGCGAAGTTCTTAAGCCGGAAACCATTAATTATCGTACGCACAAACCAGAGCGTGACGGGTTATTCTGTGAGCGTATTTTCGGTCCTGTGAAGGATTATGAATGTGCCTGTGGAAAATATAAGAGAATTCGATACAAAGGAATTGTTTGTGATCGTTGTGGGGTAGAGGTAACAGAGAAAAAAGTGCGACGTGACCGTGTTGGGCATATCAATCTGGTTGTGCCTGTTGCACACATCTGGTATTTCCGTTCATTGCCAAACAAAATTGGTTATTTACTTGGCCTTCCTTCCAAGAAATTGGACATGATTATCTATTATGAAAGATATGTTGTAATACAAGCCGGTATCGCCAGAAATATTGAAGGTGAAGCCTGTAAAAAAATGGATTTCCTTACAGAAGAGGAATATCTTGATATTTTGGAAACCCTGCCGCAGGAAAACCAGTATTTGGATGATAATGACCCAAATAAGTTTATTGCAAAAATGGGTGCCGAATGTTTGATCGAACTTTTAAAAAGAATCGATCTTAACCAACATTCTTACGATTTAAGACATAAGGCAAACAATGAAACCTCAAAACAACGTAAAACTGAAGCCTTAAAAAGACTGCAGGTTGTAGAAGCTTTCCGGGATGCAAATGTGGGTAAGGAAAATCTTCCGGAATGGATGATTATGAANGTTATTCCAATTACTCCTCCAGAGTTGAGACCATTAGTGCCTTTGGATGGTGGACGTTTCGCAACTTCAGATTTAAATGATTTATACAGAAGAGTAATTAT
>JGI1221J13441_10001175_pt1 | contig 11199 bp, 11 predicted proteins | sample LakVidmifraction_4_FD_13441 | JGI IMG/M metagenome (IMG submission 13441) | reverse complement strand
CGTAATTATGATTATGCTTTAATTTTCTCATTCGTAAAATTCATAAAATATTGCATTTTTCCTTAGAACGACGCCCAGGCATAAATGGTATTTGTCTTGCGTAGCAAAACATTAAAGGGTTTGGGTACAAAGAGAGCTGTGCGTGAGGAATGCGTGTAATGTGTGAAGTAAAATAAACAAATAGCACTAAACGAGGATGTCTCACCGCAGTAGTGCTATTTGTGGTATATGCAAGGGTTGATTACCTAATTATGGTTTTAATAATTAAATTTTGATACCAGTTAAGGTTTTCCTATTTTCTAAATGCCCTTGCCGATATATTTTATGGAACAAAATGAAGCATTTATTTAAGTCTATACGAAGTACTTCTACCACTGCCCTGTTGTTCCAAAACATCTTTTTTAACAAGGTCCTGCAAATCACGCAGGGCGGTATCGGTTGAGGTTTTGACTATTTTGGCATATTTGGAAACATTAAGGTTCCCGTAAAAATCATCCAAAAGCAACTGCATAATTTTCTGTTGTCTTGCATTAAATACAGTATCCCTTTGAGCTTCCCAAAATTGGGCACGGGCAATGGTTTTTGCAATTATTTCATCTGTTTGCTCCATTGAGCGCATCAGACATTCTAAAAACCATATTAACCATGAAGTAATATCAAGATCGCCTTTTTGAGTACTTTCCAATATGTCATAATACTTGTTACGATCCACTTGTATTTGTGCCGACATGGAATAAAAACGTTGCGGGTTTTTATCAGCACGTGCAAGCAGCAAATCTGTAATAGCCCGTGCTATACGACCATTGCCATCTTCAAACGGATGTATCGTAACAAACCACAAGTGCGCAATCCCTGCTTTCAGCACTGGGTCAAGTTCTGGTTCTTTTTCTATCCATTCTAAGAAACGGGTCATTTCTTCAGGCACTTTGGAGGCATTGGGAGCTTCAAAATGTACGGTTTCTTTTCCCATTGGTCCTGAGGTTACCTGTATCACATCGTCACGCCAAGTTGCCGTTTTTATTTTATACATACCGCTACGCCCTGTTGGAAACAAAGCTGCATGCCAATCAAACAGACGCTCGGCAGTCAAAGAAACATCATAGCGTTGTGTAGCGTCCAGCATCATTTCTACAATGCCCTCCACATCACGATCAGCAGGTAAGGCACCAGCAATTTCAATCCCTAATCTTCTGGCTATTGAAGAGCGCACCTGTTCCAGATTTAAGAGTTCTCCTTCTATCTCGCTCGACTTCATAACATCCAAAGTCAAAGTCTTGAGCATCGTTTCTTCCTGTACCCGAAACCCGAGCGCTTGCATTTGACCCAGAATTATTCCTTGCTGATATCTTACCGAACCCAGTATCGTACTGATGGCATCAGCATCCCAAATAAATGCAGGCCAATCTTTGTGTTTATAAATATACATAATCACCGCTTTTTTGCGGTAAATATAAAACTTTAGTACCGCACAAGCAATTTTTGCGGTGATTATTTACAATAAACACCGCATTTTTGCGGTAGTAATGCTATAAAATCACCGCATTACTAAAATTTATCGGTTTACCATTGAAAAAGTCATACCACCACAGGGCACCCTTTTCGTTATTCTGATACTAGCGTTTAACCCATACTACTCACTCATTAAAAAAAGTCAAGTTTACCAGTTAACGGCTCACGGATTGCGAATCCGAGGCATAGGGTTAAATCTCTATTTCCTTCAATTTGAACTGTCGCATTTTTTGCAACAGTTGCATCATATGTTAATTCTTCTTCTTTAAAAATGTTTTTTATATGATGAAAAATATGCCCTTTTAGTTCTATTTTATGGAACAAAATGAAGCGTATGAGGAACACCTTATTTATTTCACTTCGTTTTGAAAGGCAAGTTGTTTGTTAGCAAATATTAAAGGGAACTTATGAAATAAAATGGCAAGACTCCCTTATTTTTATCTAAAAATTTTACCAAAAATTCCTTCACTACCTTTATTAACTTTTCTATGTGTAATTGATCTGATAACTAGTTCTATTAAAAATGACAGTGCAAGTATTCCCGTAAACAAATAAAGTATCGTATACGAGTCTTTAATAGAATATATTAAAAACAACACAATTACTGCCAGTGTAGCAAGCAAAGCAGTAACAACCCAAAATTTCGATGCTTTAGTTTGCTGAATAACTTTAAGATGGCCTAAATGCGTTACTGCGTGAATAAACAATACAGTAAGAGAACCTACTGCAGCTATTTGTAATAAATTCAGGAAGATTATCATTACTGCTGTTAATAATACAGTTACAAATAAACCCTCTCTAGTGTATCCTATTTTTTTGGCAAAGAATCTGGGTAACTGACCATCTTTTGCCATTTGATAAGAAATATTAGTTGAAGCGTATAATACTGCATTAATAGATGATGATATCGCAAACAATGCGGCAATTGAAATAATAGTAAACCCAATTGCTCCAAAAATAGGTTTAGCTGCTTCAGCCAAAGCAAAGTCTTTAGCTTCAATTACCTTGTCAACTTCCAGGTTGCCAAAAACAGCAAATGCCAACGCAGAATAAATAACCATTGTAATAGCAATTGAAATAAAAATTGCTTTAATTAAGTTCTTTTCTGGATTAACAATATCTTCAGCGGTATGGGTAATTATTCTAAATCCTTCGTATGAAAAGAAGGTTATAGCAATGCTAAAGAGTATTTTATTGGATGAAGGATATAATGAAGGTGCCATTAATTCAGGTTTCATATTGATTAAACCTGCAGTGGCAAATGCGACTAATATTATCAGGGTAATTATAATTGCTACATTCTGAAATTTAACCACCTTTTTTATTCCGAAATATTGCACTATTCCAAGTAATGTCATTATTGATAAAGCAAATATATTAGTATATAACAAAGACTCTTTTAAATTTAATAAAGCTGTAGTATAACTTCCAAAAGCCTTAGCCAATAGTGCCAGTGATATTATGGTTGCTAAATACAACATAACGCTTATCCCACCAGTAAAAACGTTTACTCCGAATGACTGGACTACATATTCTACAATGCCACCAGCGGCAGGGTAACGTGCTCCTAATTTTGCTAAGGAGTAACCACTAATTGCTGCTACAATTCCTCCTAAAATAAATGAGATATAAACAGCTTTACCTGCAATTACTCCGGCCTGTCCCATAAGTGCAAATATCCCCGCACCAATCATAGCTCCAACGCCTATTCCAACTGCCGACCATAAACTTATTTTTTGTGTAGAATTATTCATTTTTTAACAAGGTTGTTACATATTCTTTAGAATGACCTTTTTGATTTTTATTATTTGATAAGCAAGGTCTAATTTTTCACGTATCTATTGAGTTGTCCGTTTTTTTTACACATGTTGCTTACGTTTTTGTATATGATTTGTTCGACGTAAAAATCTCCGATTTTTACGTCGAACAAATCGCTTATTGAATGTTTGTTGGTTTCATTTGATATAAAATTTATTGGACTCACAAATGATTGAGCAAATAAAGTAGATGTAAAAAGTATAAATCCGAATGCTAATAATATTTTTTTCATAGTTTGAATTTTAAGTTATTGAATGTTGCAATTTTTAAGGACTTAACAGTACGAATATAAGTATTTAAGTATGATAACTGACTCCGAATAGGTAGTTTAAAGTCATTCTAACTTAACACTAAAAGTGTTTTTATTGATTTTTAAACTTTTCTGTTGGCAATTCCTTTATTCAATTCTGCTAATTTATTTAGTTTTCAGTTTAATCAATTACGGGTTCCCTCAATTTTGGTAGAACCTTAGCAAAAAATAGCTCTTTTGATTTTTTTGTGCCGTATTGTGATAAAAATCGGGTGGTACTGTTCCCGTTTTGACAGACATAAATCTACCGTTTACCACCACTATTCCTATTTAGAATCACTTTAAATTACCTTCCAATGTTCTATGTGGATTGAATTTTGCTATTTTTAGGTTTGATAAATAAATAACACTCTGGAACAATCAGACTACAAATGGATTGAATCACCCGAAACAGGTACTGCCCTCAAATTAATGGGAGCATCTACTGATTCCCAAAATAATCCCATAGAAGCCGAAGCGTTATATAAAATTGGGAAACATACCGTAACAGGTGAAATCATCATTCAAAAAGTAACTTCCGATTAATCGAAAAAAAATGCCATAGAAATTCCGAAAATAAATTTCACAAAACAGAGAGGTCGGGACTAATAACAACACTATAAGCGGCAACCCTAAAAAGGAAAACTGGTTTCAAATCGGGTGCGGTCGAAAAGCCTCTAATTTTTTACAAAGTTTTTGGGTTCATAGCCTCTCAAATTTTTAAGCTACGCTCATTTCATAGCATTTCCCCACCTCTCAACGATGTGGTTTTTTTAGACTTTATTTTAAATATTTATAAAAGAATTTCTTTTATTTTTTATCAATTTCTCTTTTGCTTGATCACTATTTGAATATCCTTTTGCACATGTTATTGGTTTAAATATTGAGCTTTATTATTTTATAGCTACTAAGAGAAGCAGGGGCAATCCGCCTTCTGACAGCTAGTCAACCACCAGCCTTGGGATATGTTCCGGCAAACGGGTAAGCAATTCATAATTCATGCTATTGTTCATATCGCTAAAAGAACTCACCGAAATAACTGTGCCGCCCTGATTTCCGATCAACACCACTTCATCCCCGATGCGCACGTTTTCGGCATCAGTGACGTCGATTACAACCATGTTCATATTCACATTTCCCACCACTGGCACCCGCCTTGAATCGACCAGCAAATGTCCGTTGTTACTGAGGGTACGGTTGAACCCGTAGCCATAACCCACAGGTACGGTGGCAATAACACTTTCGCGATTGGTCAGGTAACTTTGCCCGTAACTCACATATTTGCCCTCGGGCACCTTACTCAGACTCATTATCTGGCTCTTCCAAGAAAGTACCCGTTGCAATGGATCTTCCGTAAATTCCTTCTCTTTCAGGCGCATCATTTTTGATTCCTTGCTGGGCCAGAAACCGTAATTTGAAATGCCTACGCGCACCATATCCATGATGGATTCAGGATAGTTCAACACCCCAGCCGAACATGCAAGGTGCCTATAGCGGGGTTCGATGCCTTCGCTTTTAAACCAATCACATAAATCCCTGAAAGTGACTATCTGGTTAGTGATGCGTGTGAAATTTACGATACTTTCGGCTCCGGCAAGGTGTGAACACAAACCTTCAATTTCCAAATATTTGACATTCTTTTTAAGCAGGATAACCACCTCGTCGAGCTGGTCTTCAGTGAATCCTGTACGGTGGAGTCCGGTTTCTAGTTCGACATGGATCTTTGCCGCTTTATTGATTTTGCGCGAAATCTCAATCACTTTATTTAAGCGATAAAGCGTGAACACAAAAAAGGAGATTTCGTGTTGGATGACCCACTCCAGATAATCATCATCGATAAATCCCATGATCATGATTTCACAGTATTCCTTCTTAACTTTACAGGCGCGCATGGCCTCGGCCACACTAAAAACTGAAAAGTGATCGACGCCACACTGCTCTGCCAAGGGTAAAATCGTTTCGATGCAATGTCCATAGGCATTGGATTTGATTACCATGGAATATCTCACATCCTTCCCAATGTATTTTCTGATCTCTTTGATGTTGTTGTTTAGGGATGATTTACTGATTTCGATGTAAGACGTGTGTAACATATACGTTGATTTAATTCAGTTTAACTGTTGTCAAATTACAATAAATAAAATAACTTCAAAAAAGGGAGCCTTAAAAAAAAGCGCAAAAGGCTATAATACTTTTATGTTTGTGTTTACCTTAAAAATCGTAGGGAAATTTATCGGGTTTTACAAAGACCGAGTTATGGATAAAGCTTGTATCAGTATGCGTGGAGCAGAAAAGGCTATTAGCTCAAATTTTTCTGATGGAATCAACTGGTTGCCGTTTGTTGCAATATGGTGCATCAAACGTGTTTGTATATGGCAAGTTTAGGGTTTGAATCCGAAATTTTTCGATGTTTGAATTTAATATATTTTAGTTTTAAATATCGTATTATTTGAATTAGCAATTTTTTTAGCCATTGTTAGCGTTCCTTAGCTTTTGTTTTCATTTCATTGATGACAGATTCTATTTTTCTTATATCAATAGATGAAAGCCCGACCCATTTTATAGCTGAGTCCATAGTTAAAAATATTTCTACATGAGTTGGTTCATTTTTTAACTCTAAAATATATAAACTTGAGAATACAGTTTGATTTGGAGTATTTGTCAATATCGCAGACCTTCTATCCCCATGCATTTTTGTAGCATTTTTAGCAAACTCAATATAGGCACTAACATCATCTAATGAAAAGTCAATGTGTGTATCTCTAAAATCAGTAATAAAATTGTAGTTTGGATTGAAGTATTTATCTTGAATCACAATTTTTCTATGTTCTATCTTATCTTTTAAAGAAGTCTCAAGTGAAAAATACTCAACCATAATCTTCAACTCAGGAAGAATCTTATATTGTGTTGATTTAATCATTATTTAATTCAATTTAAAACATTACAAATGTTTATAAAGTTAATCAATATTTTATCAACTCATCCATATTTTTTTAAATGTGACTAACCTCAAATTGCACGTTGAAGGTTTCTTGGTTTAGACAAGTTAAAATTTGAGTATAAAGTATATGTAGCTTAAGTTTACAAATCATTAATTTTAACTATTAATCAGAAAGACTAAATTTTAATTTAAAATAAACCACTTGTAATATGATTTCTTGGGAAACAATGACCTTTGAACATCTCTTTTTTAAGTAAGATAAATTTTTAGTTTTTTTCGAGGCAAGATGCGACAGAACCGTCTTTACCAAAGATAAATGAGTAAGTTTTTTTAACCAGTCAACCATAATTTGTTATCAGCGAACTAATAAAATTTTGTATATTTGTCTCAACAAATATTTATCGAATTTGACGGTTTGAGAAATATTATATTTTGTAAAGGCTTCTTCAATTATCAAAATTTCCTGACCAATAGGTCGATTTCAATCTTAACTATGAGCAAATTGGACAACAAGAATAAAGAGAGTGCTGATCAGCCAAAAGGTGTCAATGAAATACTGGATGAACAGATAGCCACCTCGGTCTATGAATATAAGCGATCTAATAGAGGTTTGTTTATTTCTGCGCTTTCTGCAGGATTAGAAATTGGGTTCAGCATATTTTTGATGGGAGTATTATTTACCCTGTTTCATGGTCAGGTTTCAAATGAAATCTTACATGTTCTCATCTCAATCGCTTACCCCGTAGGTTTCATTTTTGTGATAATCGGCAGATCCGAATTATTTACAGAACACACTACCTTGGCGATACTTCCGGTATTGAACAAGACCACTAGTGCAAAGAGTCTTTTCATTCTTTGGGGAATTATTCTTAGCGGTAATTTAATTGGTGGCTATATCTTCGGGGCATTATTGGTCTATTTTGCTCCGGCAAGTGGGATTATCTCCATTGAAGCCTTTGCTCATCTGGCCCATAAAGTAATTGACATTCCCTTGCAGATGATTCTTATAAGCGCTATTATGGCAGGTTGGCTTATGGGGCTGCTTTCCTGGTTAGTGGCATCATCACAAGAAACGATTAGCCGCCTGTTTATCATTGTTTTGATCACTGTCACCATTGGTATTGGTGGATTGCATCATTCTATTGTGGGTTCTATTGAAGTGTTTTCGGGATTATTGATCGATCCTACGATTGGTATCATGGACTATTTAAGTTTTGAAGCGGTCTCCATTTTGGGCAATGTATTAGGTGGTGTGTTTTTTGTAGGAATTATGAAGTATGGACAAAGGAGGAAGCATTGATAATGTTGGTTATTTGTCTGCGAAAGTTTCCTAGATGAACTATCATATGTTTTTAAGTTTTTTTCATTGTTTTCATTAAAATTATTGATTACTTCTAATGCCAGCGTATTACCTTTAAATGATTATTTNATAAAAGCACTTTTAGATATACGTAATTGTGCAACTCGGTGTTCGCTCCATGCATTACAGGGCATTTCCCTTTTTTTTGATTCGCTCATGTTATTTCGTTTAAATTATTATTTTATTTTTATTTCTTTTCTTTGAAATAAACATTGTCTGTGGTTATAACTGATCTTTTAGTGCATTTAGAGCCCAAGCAATCAAAAAGAATCCTATTCCACTAATTATTGGGGGCAATATCACTTTTGGCGCATAAAAACCACCAATGTAAACCATAGCTATACCCAATACTATTAATAAAATTGCTGTTGTTGTTAAAATTTTGTTTTTGTCCATTTTAATTATTTTAAATGACTGTTTTATAAAAGCTCTTTTAGATATTTGAAATCCGATTTAGCAATGTCAATGATTTTGGCAGTTTTACCATTCATCATGAGCTTAGCCATCGAATTTGTAAATCCTACCACTTGATCGAACTTGATTGATGGAGGCATTGCTAAGGCTTCCGGATCTGTAAAAATACTGATTACGGCAGGACCATCATGGTTAAAACCATTGCGTAATGCTTGTTCTACGTCTTTGGGTTCCTTAGCATCCCAAGCAGCAATATTCATGGATTCTGCCAGTTTTACGAAATCCGGGTTTACCATATCGGTTTGCCAATCCATATAACCTTCTACTCTCATTTCTAACTTTACCATACCCAAACTTCTGTTGTTAAAAATAACGATTTTAACAGGTATTTTATATTGGCTAATGGTCATTAAATCGCCCAAAAGCATAGAGATGCCGCCATCTCCACAAAAGGCAATTACTTGTCTGTCAGGATGTGAAAGACCCGCCCCCATAGCCATTGGCATAGCATTGGCCATAGAACCATGATTAAATGAACCTGTTAGGTAGCGATTTTTCCCAGCTTTTAAATAGCGTGCAGCCCATACGGCACTCATGCCGGTATCTACGGTAAAAATAGCATCATCACTGGCGATTTTATCGATTAAATAAGCCACGTATTCCGGATGAATGTGTTTCTCACTTCCTTTCTCCCTAACATAGGTGTCATACTTTTCTTCAATATCTTGGTGCATGCTGCGCATCTTATCAAGAAAATCTGTTTTGGACTTCTTCTCTACCATTGGCAAAAGTTCATGGATGGTGGATTTAACATCACCACAATAGCCATAATCCACTTTGCCTCTGCGTCCCAGTCTTTCTGGTTTGGTATCAATTTGAATGATTTTGCATTTTTCGGGCAAGAATTCACTATACGGAAAATCTGTTCCTAACATAACCAGCAAATCTGCTTTGTGCATAGCTTCAAAACCCGATTTATTGCCCAACAAGCCATTTAAGCCTACAGCAAAGGGATTGTCATCGCGTTCAAAAAATATTTTACCTCTAAAGCTATATCCCAATGGTGACTGTAATTTTGCAGCCAATTGCATTACTTCATTTACGGCATAGCGGCATCCATGGCCACAATAAAGCATTACTTTTTCATGGGAATTGATAACGTTTGCTAGTTCTTTAAGATGTTCTTCACTAGGTATTACCCTTGGCTCAGTGTAAAAAATTTTACCCGCCGAATACACGTCTTCAATGTCAGCACTAGCCACGTCTCCCGGTAATCCTAAAACCGCCACCCCTTTTTGACTGATGGCATGTTGAATGGCCGTTTGCAACCCATTCATGGCTTGTTTGGGTGTATTGGCCATAAACACGTATTTAGAACAGTCTTGAAATAAAGACTCTGGTCGTGTTTCCTGGAAATTTTCAAGCCCCATTTTTTCCGTAAATATGGTAGAAGCTATGGCTATTACCGGATTGCCCGCTCTATTGGCATCATATAATCCATTGACCAGATGTACGTGTCCGGGGCCACTGCTACCCATACAACAACCAATACCATTTAACTCCGCTTCCATGGAAGCGGCATAAGCACCGGCTTCTTCGTGCCGAACATGAATCCATTGTAATCTTCCATCCCTTCGTACAGCATCATTTACAGGGTTTAAACTATCGCCAGTAATTGCGTAAATGCGTTTTACACCTGCTTCTACGAGCATTTCTACTAAATAATCTGATACGTTTTTTGACATGATTTTTTTAATTTTTGTATTGTATTAGAATCTGTACACAAATAAATAAAGTACTTACGGGAGGTTATTTTAGTACAACTTTTTCAATTACAGGTTTTCCAGAATTATAATCTTCGCCATAAAATAGAACATATTTGGCTCTCAAATTGATACCAAAAATTCCATTTTTAAGTTGGATGAACATCTTGTCTAAATACATCTTATGCCTATTAGCGGTAACATAAATTCTAGCTCCTTCACTTTCATCATAATTGAGATAAAAATATACCCTTTTCCTAGAAGCAAGTCGTAATTTAAATAAATTAGGTTTTGAATCTAATAGAATCATTCCGTAGGCTAATTTTTTTTGTAACCTTGACAAGGGTTTTTTTATGCCATTTTGAGTATAAACTATTCGATATTCGTTAATAGGTTGAGACGAATCAATAATCCCTGCTTTTATATTTGCATCATAGACGTAAGTATTGTGGTTATTGCTATGTTGAATGTAAAATAATCGGGTAGGTGTTTTTGCTGGTTCTGGATAGTCGTTTTGTGAATATCCTGAAAAAATGCAAAAAAATATCAAAAAAAAAGAAAGAATAATTTTCATATTGATTATTGTATTATTTCTTATTAATAGTGGCCATATTTTAAGATATTGCTGCATTTCAATGCTGATTAACTTTTTTATAATGTTCTAAAATTCAGTTGTTAGTGATTCTGGTTTTCAGCGATATTCTTTGACCTTACCTCTACTAACAAAACGCTAGATTAAAGTTATTATTAGGTCTCATCAAGTAGAAGGCTGCAACGTTAATTATCAAAGCAGTAGCGGCATAAATGCCAGCCTCTTCTTGTCTAATATGAATCCCTTGTAATCTTCCATCCCTTCGTACAGCATCATTTACAGGGTTTAAACTATCGCTAGTAATTGCTTAAATGCGTTTTATACCTGCTTCTACGAGCATTTCTACTAAATAATCTGATACGTTTTTTGACATATTTTTTTTATTGTTGTTATTCTAATTGGCTACCACCTACCGGCTATGAACATTAGCGTCCCACAGGATGCTATAGCTTATAGGTTTGCATAGTTTTTTATTATCTGATCAATTCCTTTTGCCAATTGGAAATCCTTATT
>JGI1221J13441_10001174_pt1 | contig 11200 bp, 14 predicted proteins | sample LakVidmifraction_4_FD_13441 | JGI IMG/M metagenome (IMG submission 13441) | reverse complement strand
CTTCCCGGTTTCGCGATTTAGTAAACACAGTCCGGCGGCATGAATTTTACAGCGGGGTAAGGGGATGTTTCGCATCGAACAAAAAAAAGACCTGCGAATGATAGGCCGTGCCCAGCGAGAGGGATGGGACTACGACAGAGAACAAGTCGCCGATGCCTTAATGGAGATCGTTGCCAACCGCGACCCCAGCTTTTTAATGGACGCGATCGACAGGCTGCAAAAGGGCGACGAGATCGCGATCAAGGCCGATGAGGCAGCAATCAAACGCGAATTGATGGAGATTAAAAAACTTGGAGACGAACAGCAGTTACGAATACGACTTCTTGAACTCGCTCGACACATCGACCCTGTTGAACTTGCTAGGCTCGCATCCAAAAACAGCCAGAATACTTGAACCGCTGATGCTCGCTCCGACATCCGAGCGAGATAAGGACGCAACACGCAAGCGCAAGCGACGCAGCGAGTCAGCACGGATTGAGATACCGCAATGCGTCAATCCAAAGAGGCGAGAGCGATGCCTAGAGGATCCTGAGCTATTTCTGAAAACGTACCTTGCCAAAAAGTACAAGCAGCCATTCGGTCGCGTTCATTCGCGGGTGATCGTGACGATCCACGATCGCGCGATCAGCGGAGGCAAGAAGGCTATCGCAGCACCACGGTCGCGAGGAAAGTCAACGATCATCAAAGGCATGAACATCTACCTAACGGCTCGGGAGCTTGTTCGGTTCATCGTGCCTATTTGTGCGACAACGAAACTGGCTGGCAGGATCTACAAGGACTATCGAAACGAGTGGGCAACGAACGACTTGCTGTATCAGGACTTCCCGGAGATTTGCGCACCGGTTCGCGAACTGGAAGGGGCACCGCAGCGAGCAGGACGACAGCATATCAATGGACACCTGACGCATATCAACTGGTCGGCTACGGACTTCCTTCGACTGCCTCGTGTTCCAGGTGATGCCAATGATTATCTCAAGTCGCTCGGTAAAGAGTGGTCACCTTTCGGCGGCGTCAAGATGACCTTCGCAGGGCTTGACGCTGCGTTTCGTGGGATGAACATCGACGACGATCGACCTGACTTTCTCATTATTGATGACCCCGAGACGCGAGAGTCTGCAAAGAGCCAGGACCAAATTAACGACAGAATCGAGATCATCGAAAAGGACATTGAAGGATTGGAAGGGCAAGAAAAGCCTATTGCTATGGTGATGGTAACGACGCTGCAAAATACCTTCTGCGTTAGCGCCCAGTTCACGGACCCTGCGAAGCGTCCGGCGTGGGAAGGTGAGCGGTACGGATGGATTGAAAGCTGGCCAACGAACGCCATTCTGTGGGACGATTACATTGCCAAACGAAAGACAGCCCAAGCCAAGGGCGATCGACACGGAATGGCTGCGGTCGAGTTTTATCTTGACAACCAATCCGCAATGGATGCGGGCGTCGTGATGCTTGCCGAGAACTACAAAGAGATCGTGACAGATGACGGACGGCAGGTCGTTCACTCCGCAATTCAGGAAGCGTACAACAAGATCGCAGACACGTCGCTATCGGCATTTAAGAGCGAGTATCAAAACGACCCTGACGATATGGCGGACGAGTTTGTAAATAAGATCGCGGCCCATACTGTCATTGGATGCGAGGCTGACTTTGATAGGCGATCGATTGACAACGATGCGGAAATTGTCGTTACGGGCGTCGACGTTCGCAAGTCCGAACTGCACTTTGTTTCCATCGCATCGGGACCAACCACGAAGCATAGCCTGATTGATTACGACGTTGTCTCGCACGGCACCAGCGAAACAACTGTAGAGCAAGCTGAGACGGCTATCGTAGAGGGTCTTAACGGACTTGTGGATTTGTGGGCTAGGCTGCCTTGTGTCGATCTCGCGGGCACTGCTCGGACGATCGACCTGGTTCTCGTCGACAAGGGTTGGATGGGATCATGGAAAGAGGATGGGCAACGCAAGACATGGGCGAGCCAACCGGTTGAATTGTTTTGCATTCAGCACGGATTGCGGCGGTTCCTTCCGGCAAAGGGTGCACCGAACTACAAGAGCCCCGCGCAGTCTCGCGACGTTATCATTGGCGACAATTGGCACATCAACAGAGGCAAGGGAGTTGAGCGGACATGTTCGGAGGTCATTTGGAACGCGGAGCATTGGCATTCACTGGTGGAAGATTTGTTTGCGAGCAGCGACACCGGCGAGCGGTTTCAATTGTTCGCGGCAACCGATGGAGTCCACCGTGGTCACGAGCGACTATCGCAGCACATCCGCGAAGGGGCCGGGGACTTGCTTGACATGCGAAAGAAGGGCACCGCCGGACGCAAGCAAAAGTATCGCAGGGATCACTGGTGGGATGCTACGGCGATGGCATTGGTAGCGAAATCAATTGAGCTACGTTTCCGCGAAATTGATGCAACCCGCAAAAAGAAGATGACACTCCAGGAAATGGCGGGCAAGAAATGAAGGAACGCAAGACGCTTGAAGAAATGTCATCAGACGCAGCATTGCAAAACGCAAGCGACGGGATCAAGTGCCCGAAGTGTGAGTGCCGAGACTTTCGCACTTATGGCGGCAGCAACGGAACAACGAGTCGGTTTCGGTACAAGGAGTGCAGGCATTGCTTGCATCGCGTATTGACGGCATCCAAGACGACCGAGAGGATTATTCGTGACGTTTCTTTTAGTGTCGACGATGATGAGTGCGGCGGCGAATCAGTGTTAAGAATGCTAGGGTAACGCTTTGATTGCCAGATCCCCAAAGGAAAGTTTATGAACAAAATCGTGCTTATCGCATTGTGTTACTTTTCTGGCTGCGAACATCACGAGCAGGAACCGCCGACACGGTGGAGAGTAGAAATGGTGAGACCTGACGGAAGGGTCCACAAGTCATGGGTTGTGTCATCCAGACTCCGGCCAAAGATATATCCGCTATGGGGCGGGCAAATAGAGTTGTATCAAGACAATGGAAATCAGCAATACGAATCTTTTGGACTGATCGCACCAGTCGGATGGGCGTTTGACTCAGAGCGATTGAAAGCCAAGTAGGACACTGCCATTCATGCTGTTGATAGTTTTCAACCTGTTGAAAGTTGCGGGTTGTTTCCCAGTGTGTCAACAGTAAGTTGCCCTATCATCGGGGCATGATCCAGCTTTCCGAATCTTGCATCATCGACGAATATGGCAAGCCAATAAAACGGCCCAGGCCAAATGTCCGCAAGGATCTTGCGCAGGCGTTCGCAGACACGCGACCAAAGCGGCAAGTAGCGAAGTATGACGCAGCACAAGATTCCGACGAGTACAAAAACTACTGGGCTCCAGCCGACGAATTAGATGCTGATTCGGCAAACTCATTTGCAGTCCGGCAAACCCTCGTCAAGCGATCGCGATACGACGTTGGCAACAACGGATTCAGCGACGGGATCGCATCGACCTACGCCACCGACCTGATTGGGCGAGGGCCTACGCTTCGGATGCAGACAGGTTCCGAGGGCTTCAACCGAATGGTTGAACTGGCGTGGCATTACTGGTGCAAAGAGGTTCAATTCCGACGCAAGCTCTGGACGATTGCACACGCGAAGCACGTTGACGGCGAAGGCATTGGCGTCATGCGAATCAATCGCAAGCTAAAGAATCGCGTCAAGTTCGACTGGGTGCTGCATGAGACCGAGCAATGCCAAACGCCTTATATGGCCTACGGAAAACCAGGGGAAATCGACGGCATTCAGTTCGATGAATTCGGTAACCCTGAATTTTACGACATTCTAAAACATCACCCCGGTTCAAACATGAACGGGCTGAACTACTTGCAGATTCCAGAGTCGATCGAAGCGAAGTACGTTACTCATTGGTTCAAGCTTCGCCGCCCCGGTCAGCATCGCGGAATCCCAGAGTGTTCGTCTACGCTGAATCTTGGTGCCTCATCCCGCCGATGGCGAGAAGCAACGGTGGCGGCTGCTGAAAACATCGCGGACTTCTCCATCTTTATTAAGACGATGTTTGAGCCCGACGAAATGGATAGCGTTGTGCCAATGTCAACGCTTGATATTCAGAAGCGCATGATCACCGCGCTGCCTGCTGGCTACGATGCGTTCCAACCGAAGGCAGAGCAGCCGACCGCTGGACATGCAGAATTCAGCAAGACGCTGATTAACGAACAGGCTCGCCCCAAATCGATGCCATATAACAAAGCCGCCTGCGACTCAAGCTCATACAACTACGCATCCGGTCGGCTGGACCACCAAACCTATTACGGTCACCTAAACGTAGATCGCGACGACTGCGATGACTGCGTTTTAGACCCCATGTTTGCCGTCTGGTTCGATCAGGCAGTAATGGTCTACGGATGGCTCGGCGGCAATCCTGACGCGATCAGCGACGTCGCAAGGGCTCACCTATGGGACTGGCCAAAGCATCAAGCGGCAGACATCGGATCGGAAGCGGATGCAGCCGACAAGAAGCTCAAAAACGGCACGTCCTCAATCGCTGCTGAGTTTGTAGCGTCAGGCATGGACCCTGAGGATGAACTGATAAAAACGGCTGAGTCAAACGGCGTTACCGTCGATCAGCAACGCCAAATCAACATGCTGCAAAACCTTCCACAGCATGTCATTCCCTACGTGGCTCAGATTCTTGGAATCACCAAGCCATCTACTCAGCCAGCAACCGCAGAACCACAGGGAGCCCTAGCCAATGGCTAAACATTCGATCATCGGCATGTCAGCACCGGTCACAATCGCAGCCGCAGAAGGCGCGCAAGCAGACGGACCGAAATCATTTAGCTCAACGTTTTACACAGGCGGCTTGCTGTCAGTCGCAGGCTACGACAATCCGGTTGTTGTGGACCTCGCAGGCTTAAAGGCTGGCAATGTTCTCGTGGCAAATCTTGACCACGACTCATCCAAGCGAGTCGGCAATTTCGACGTTGTCAACGATGGCAAATCACTCATTGCAAACGGCAAGGCCACGGCAGCAACCGCCGCTCGTGATGAAGTCGTCAACTCCGCACAAGCAGGCTACCAATGGCAGGCCAGTCTCGAGGTCAACCCTACAAAAGTTGAAATGCTCGCGAAGGGCAAGACGGCAATTGTTAATGGTCAGGAAATCACAGGCCCAGCGTATATCACGCGCACGGGCACTTTGAAGGGATTTGGGTTCGTTTCGCACGGTGCGGACGACAACACTAGCGCTACGATCGCAGCATCCGCTGCTTCATCCAAAAGGAAAAACGAAATGGAACCGAAACTAAAGACTTGGATCGAAGCTATGGGCTTCGACGTTGACACTCTTTCCGCCGAACAACTGGTTGGTTTGAAAGCCAACTACGCCGGGCAGAACGCACCAAAACCAGTCCTTGACATTACGGCAGGATTTGAGGCAGTCAAGGCTGAGAACAAGCGAGTAGAAGCGATCACCGCCTACGCGCTGGACAAGTGCGAAAGCCAGCCGCGAAACACCGACGCCATCAAGGTTATTGCCGATCAGGCAATCGAAGCAAAATGGCCGGTTGATAAGTTCAGGCTTGAGTTGTTGGAGGCAACTGCACCAACTGGCTATAGCCCAATGTCCAATCGAAATCGCGACGAGCGATTGACGAACAAGATGCTGGAAGCTGCTGTTTGCCAAGCTGCCAATCTTAGCGGACATGACAAGATGTTCGACGATCAAACCATGCAGGCCGCTCACGATCGGTTCAAGGGTTCGATCGGACTGAATCAGTTGATGTTTTGCGCTGCTGAAGCCAACGGCTATCGCGTTCACGGCGGTTCGCAAATGAGCGTCGAGGCACAGCGATACGCATTCGCTGGAGCGCAGCCAGGAATGATCAAGGCATTTGGCTTTTCGACCATCAGCATCAGCACGATCTTGTCCAACGTGGCAAACAAGTTTCTTCGCGCTGGCTTTGATTCGGTCGACATGACGCCAATGCGAATCGCTGCCATCCGCAACGTTCGAGATTTCAAGACGATCACGACTACCTCGCTGATTGCCGACACGGAATTCGAAAAGGTTGGTGCGGATGGCGAACTGAAGCACGGCAACCTGAGCGAGTTGACCTACAGCAACAAGGCTGACACTTACGGCCGCATGCTGGCTATCACCCGCGTTGACTATATCAACGATGACTTGGGCGCTATCACTAGCGTTCCGATGAAGCTGGGTCGCGGCGGCGGGCTGAAGTTAAACAGCATCTTCTGGACGAAGTTCCTGAACAACTCGGCGTTCTTTACTGCTGGGCGCAACAACGTCAACACGACTGTTGCCGACATGACGATTGGTGGTCTAACGGCAACCGAAACGATCTTCGCCAATCAGACCGACCCAAATGGAGACCCGCTGGGAATCGAAGCGGCAATTCTTGTGGTTCCGACACCGCTGAAGGTTCCCGCGAATACCCTTATGCGATCCGAAAAGATTGTATCAGGTGCGGGTGCTGCAACCGGTGAGGCAAATCCTTATGCCGGTCGATTCCGCGTTGAAAGCTCGCCTTACATGAGCAACGCCAAGTACACCGGGTTCTCGGCTGCTGCTTACTACATGCTGGCCGACCCTTCTGTTTTGCCAGTGATCGAAATTGTTGCTCTCAATGGTCGGGTTGAACCAACCGTTGAATCGGCAGACGCAGAATTCAACACGCTGGGCGTTCAGATGCGTGGCTACTGCGACATCGGTGTTGAGATGCAGGAATACCGCGCGGGCGTCCGTGCAGACGGCGGCGCTTCGTAATTTCCAAGGTGAGAAACGATGAAAATTACTATGCTTCGCAATCCAGCCAAAAGCCTGGGTTGCGAATTGATGGAAGGCGAAACCGGCGACGTTAATGAGGCTTTAGCCAATAGGTTAATTTCGCAAGGCATCGCTGTTGCAAGCCCAGAAGAAATTAAAGCAGTCGCAAAAAAGCCGTCTATCGCTGACGCAAAGGCTTCGAGCGTTAAACATCTCCAAACCCAAAAAACAAGGAACTAAAAAATGGCCCAAATTGGTCAAGCAGATTTCGTACACGGTGATCCACTGATGACCGATTACACGCCTTCCGGTGCCGTGGCCGCAGGTGCTGTGGTAGTTGTGGGTGTTGTTCCGTTCGTCGTCCACAGAGCAATTGCAGCTGGCCAGCTCGGCGCTGCTGCATCTGGCGGCGGTGTCTACAGCGGAGTGACTGACGGCTCGCTAGACACGCCTGGCGCTCTCGTTTACTGGGCCGCTGGTGCTGCTAAGTTCGTTGCCTCGTCGACCGGCAACACTCACTTCGGCTACACGGGTCCAACTCAAGCTGCAACGGTGGACGGCGATATTATCCGCGTCATCCACTCGCCAAACCGAGCAGGGACATAATCAGCGATGCCTGAATTTGTACCGCCTACGACTGTCTCACAAGCTATCGAGCAGGCGGCTATCAGCGGCGTCAAGAAAAGTGCCGAAGGTGAACGCGAGCAAGAAAACTTCCCAATCAAAGACATGATCGAAGCCGATCGTTATTTGATCGGGAAGCGGGCGGCGGCAAAGCCTCACTTCGGGATGCGGATGACAAAGTGCATTCCTCCTGGGGGTGGCTGAAATGCCTTCAACGTTCGAGCAGCGGTTTAATCGCCAGTCGGTGCCGATGCTCAATCGGACGTTTGGTGTTGATGTTTGCTTGGCTCGGGGCATTGAAACAACAGCCTTGTTTACAGCACGGCGAAACGATCAAGAGTACGTGGTAATTGACCACGAGATAGGAATTGCAGTCTCCATCACGATGCGAGATTTCTACCTTCCAGCGGTGTCGATTGTTCTTGGCGGCATAGCAACCGAGCCAAGAACGGGAGACAGGATCCACGAAGGTTTAGAAGTCTACGAAATCCAACCACCAGATAACGATAAGCCTTCGGTTGAATTGCAGCCGGGTAGCTTCGAATACATAGTCCACACCAAACGCATTGAATAATGACCGCCGTTCCGATCCTCATTGCCGACGCTGTCACCGCTGAAATCAATTCAGCGGCGGTGACTATTGGCTTGCCTGCGGGGATCTTGGCGCGACGCTCATACGCAGATTGGGACGAAGATTTCAAGGGTCTCAGCACCACGGCTATCGACGTTGTGTTCGCCTCGGCAAATGGCTCCGCTGGTTCACTCGTTGAGCTTGAATCAGCGGGTTTCCTTTCGTATCGACCAATGATTGACGTGGCAATCCGAAAGCGATTTGAACCAACAGATAGAGACGCTGACGGCAGGTTAAAAAACACTTCGATCGACCCGCTGGTTTTGCTTCTGCAATCGATCCATGAGTTTTTCGTATTGCGTCGCAACGCTGTCGTTTTAACGGACGCCATCGAAGCAAAATGGATCGAAGGAAGCGTGATGAGTTGGGTCAGTCAACGCAAGCTCCGCATGGGATTTTTCGAAGGCGTTGTTCGCATCAAATTCGACTATCGAAAGGCCATCTAATGCTAGGGATCAGCGTGAAGGTCGAACCGCGATTCGAGCAGGTGCAGAAGGCTGCCGATGACGCAACTTTCCGAAACATTCGGCACGCTGCTTTCAGCATTTCAAAGGCAGCGAAGCAATCGATCGCCACTAGCCCGGAAGCATCGCAACCGGGGTCTCCACCGACGACACGAGGCAAGGGCGGGCACAACCTTCGCGGTGCAATTTTCGTCGACGCCAACAAGGAATCCGCGATCATCGGACCGCGCGCTAGCTTCGTTGGCATTGCGGGCGAGGTCCACGAATTCGGCAAGGATCGCGAGGGCGAGTCATTTGCGGAGAGGCCATTTATGGGTCCGGCGTTAGAGAAAAGCTTGCCAAGATTCGCAGATGACTGGCGCGGCTCAATCGGTCAATAGTTCAGTTCAGAAACCACAATAGGAGAAAGAAAACATGTCCAAAACAATGGGCTACCAAGGGCTGCTGTACTACGGCACCAAAGGCTCTACCGCTGCCATACTGATTGTCGATCGCGTTGATGCCAACTTCGACCTTAGCGTTGAAACCGGATCAACCACGGCGGCTGGAGATGGCACCGCTGTTCCGTTTAATACGGGCGAAGCGACTGCGCTCACGGGAAAAGTCACGTTTAACATTATCGTTGGCAGCACCGGTGCTAACGATACAGCAATCGTGGCACTGCAAGCCGCTGCTGCGACTGGCAACCCGATTGCACTTCGGTTTATCCGGTCGACCGGCAAGACTGGCTTTGATGCCGATTGTGTCATCTCAACAAAGCAGGGCGCACCGCTCAAGGGCGAGCAAACGATGGATGTTGCTGTCGAAATGCTTTCAAGAAGCCTTCGCCCACCAGTCCTAAACGGCTAATTTGCATCGCGTCAACAATCAAAAACATTTGCGAGGAAAACATAAAACAAAATGCCATATCAACTCCAATTTACTCAGGGCATGAGCGGCGGCGGAACGTCGATTCAGTCGCCTACCGTCATCCGCAGCGGGAGCGGTTCAATCGGTGTCGACGAGACACTAGCAGCCGGTAGAGCGTGCACGCTTTCGACACGGGCTAGCGGCACTGCTGGGACGCTCACAATCGTCACCGGGCATACGATTATCACCGGTGACAAGATTGACATTCACTGGACTGATGGCGGTGCAAATTTCAGTGCCTACGGGGCCACTGCCGGCACTGTAGCGTCAGCCCCGAGCGACACGTCAATCCCGTTCACGCTCGCTGCCGGAGACGCCTTGCCGGTCGCTACTACTGCCGTAGTGGTATCTGAGCAGCTAGTTATCAATCATCTGATTGACGGCGACAACACAAGAATCATCGGCGTGGTAGTTGAGACACTGGACACAAGTTTGCGCACTGGCGTTCACGTGCAGTTTCTTGACGTTACGCCGACCGAGGTTTGCGCGCTTGACTTGGTGACAAACGTACCAAGATTTTTTGACATCCAAGGCGGATCAAGCAACCCGTTTACCGGAAACGTCATCCTTTCGATGCGAGCCAGCAACGGCGGAACATCCACAACGGAAGTCTACACCCTCAAAGTAGCAGGCGTCCAAGACGCATCACCATGAGGCTAAAAAATGACGAAGAACGGGCGCTTGTTTCAATCGCCAACAGCGGCGATATGCCGAGCGATATCGGCGCTGGGCGAATGCGTTCCATCATGTCTCGATTGATTGTCGAAGGCATGGTCGATGCTGACTTGTCGCTTACCAATCGCGGCAAGCACGTTGTTTCAAAGCTAACCAAAAAAAACGATTTTACCGAAAGCGAGATGAAGGAAAATGGCGACGTTCAAGGACAAACTGGGAAGAGAATGGAAGGTCGAACTCGACGCACCGTTGATCGAGGACATCCAGGAAAGGCACCAGATCAATCTAGTGGATCTGGAGACGGACCCGTTGCTAAAGATGCGCGGAAATCCAATGATCCTGGTGCGGGTGATTTACCTAATTTGCCAAGAGCAGATTGAAAAGCTCAGTGTTGATCCAAAGGCGTTTGGAAAATCCCTACCAACCCCTCCCGATGTAATGCTTGATGCAATCCGGGACGCGATCATCGATTTTTTCCCCAGTGGCCGAGCTTCGCACGTTCGCGAGGTCTTGGCCAAGCACGAGGAACTGAGTCACAAGACGGACCAGTTGATAATCTCGCAGACGACGCAATTGATGAACGATCCGAGGACTTCCGAGCGGCTTGGGAAGCGAGCGAGCCTAGAAATTCAGATGATGATGGACAAGCAATTTCCGCTCAATTCCGCACCTGGAATGTAAGCTACTACGGAGCCGATTTGGTGTATATCATTGATGGGCTAAACGGCGTTGAGGCTTGCTATTATTATGCTGGCGTCATCGGTATAAACGCTGCCGGAATAACGCTCCGCAGGCTTTGGATGATGGCTTGCGGTCGAATCCGACAGCAGCGAATCGCAATGACTGAGCAGGCGTACCTAGTCTGGGCAATGGGTGACATTGACATTGAAAGCTATACGTTTTTTGGACAATTGACGCTTACCGGAGTCGGTGGACAAATGCAAGTTTCGCCGGACATGCAAGCGAAAATCGACGCTGAGGTAGAAAAGACTCGTCGCGAAAATCCTGAACTACCGCAATGGGATGGAGGCATATAAATGGCTGGAGGAAGGGGAGATATCCAAGCAGGCCGCGCGTTCGTTTCTCTTTACGTTAAGAAAAACGCATTGGCCCAAGGTCTACAGGCTGCTAAGCAACATCTAAACGAATTTGGCTCGTCGATGATTGGCG
>JGI1221J13441_10001171_pt1 | contig 11211 bp, 11 predicted proteins | sample LakVidmifraction_4_FD_13441 | JGI IMG/M metagenome (IMG submission 13441) | reverse complement strand
TTACCGTAACTAAGGCTATGCTAATTATTTTTAACTTCAATCAATCAAAAAATAATTCAATTTATTTATACGACATTATAAATTTAATTTGGTATAGTTGATATACGTCCAATGAAAATACTTTATTATTGCTAAATTTACTACATAAAAAAGCTGTCCGTTATATGTTTTAAAGTATTTAAAGGACTAATTCAGGAAGAACTTTAAATATCAGCAGAACATTTTGGACAGCTCTTTTTTTACGACAGAGTTGGTTGAACTCATGCTATGTGTTTTACTCTACAGTGACATCAAAAGGCACTTTGATATCTGTTTCTCCTCCAACTTCAGTAGATAAATCTCCTTCACTTGCTCCAGGAGCATTTTTATCACCTTCATGAATAAGAAACACAGTAAAGTTCCCTTGGCTAGCATCACCTGTGTCTAAGCTAAATTCTACACCAACAGGGTTTCCATCGTTGTCTAAAACTCCAGTATAAGTAGGAGTGGCGTTTAAAGAATTCTCTACAATATAAAACACCTGATGTTCTTCAGCTTCTTCAAGAACTTCAGTGGTGATGTTTTCAGCAGGATCTTCCAGCTCATTCAAAAATTCTACACGTCCAGTATAGGTAGTATTCGCAGATAGTGCTGGACTTGAAATTTCTGGATTGGATCCATCTCCATCCAAATCTTTGTAAGTAAAAGTTATAACTTCACCGCCTCCTTCAGGAGTCAGAAATAAATTCAAAGTTGTGATTACTTCTTCTTCGTTGATCACTTGTGGTGCATCATCGTCATCAGAACAGGCGCTAAAAACGAGCGTTGCTAAAAGGCTTAAGCTTAATAATTTAATTGTTTTCATAGATTTCATTTTTTAAAATTTAATTTGTGTTAATAATTGAGTTTTAATTGTAACATAGCATTAGTGCCAACTTCATCGGCATAAAATCTTAATCTATTGAGATAATCTCTATAATTAGTATTTAAAACGTTGTTGATCATCACGTTGATGCTTAACTTGGTTTTATTAAAGTCGAAGTCTAATCCTGAGCTAAAATTGAGAAGATGATAAGCTTCTGGCGTAGAGCTAACATCCACTTCAACTTCTTCAAATTCGCCAGTAGTAGTATTGACAATATCTGTCCTAAAATTATTATCAGGAAATTCGTTTTGTTGAGTCACCAACTGGCTATTTAAGGAGACATAAAAGTTATTCCATTCTTTTTTGGAATAGGTTATCGTATTTGAAGCATTGAAAGGAGGCATATTAATAAGCGCCTCATTTTGTTCGACATCTCTTCCATTGACATAAGCAAAATTGGACAAGAACTCAAAATTGTTAAAGCTATAATTGGCACTCACGTCTATACCGTAAAGTCTTGCATTGGTTTGTCTATACTCATACACAGGGAAAGCTCCTCTTATAGTTGTTTCTATACCGTTGGGCTCCAAGACTATAAAGTCTTCAATATAATTGATATAAGGCTGAATATTGAAGCCAAACTTTTCTACAACACCTTGAAATCCGAGTCCTGCTTTAAAGGATTGTTCTGAATCGAGCTGAAGATCACCAAGTTCTATACTAGAAATGCTGTGGTGTAAGCCATCACTAAACAATTCTGAAGGGTTTGGTGCTCTACTCCCTGAACTTAAATTTCCAATCAATTTAAAATCATTTTTGAAAGTATATGTTGCCCCTACAGTTCCAGAAATATTGTGGTAGTCGAACTGCGGATTTGTTAAAATCTGATTTCCATCTTCTCCAATTTCAAATTCAGGAAAGAGTTGATCGTAACCTAAATTTTCCCATCTCGAGGTGATATAGAACTTATCAGCATCTATAGTATTAAAATCATAGCGAACTCCCGCATCTAGATCCCAACGCCCTGACACATTATAAGCGGTGGTGGCAAAAATTCCAGCAGTGTACATGTCATAGTCTGGAATAAGTCTTCTCACTCCAGTATTTGGATTTACAAAGTTATTCTGAGCATTGAATTCTAAACCGAAATTAGAGTCAAAACCCTCCAAACTCGTCCATTCCAGTTGAGTAAGTAGGGTATGGGTTTTAAGTTCCATATCCATAGCTGGTGTGTCTCCACGTCCTCCACGTCGAATATCAAACTCCAATCGATTATTTTGCTGAAAAGAATATTGTAAACTTAATTCTCCAAGTTTTTTGATTTTTTTGAAAGTTTCCAGTTTATATATTTGATGCGTCACTTCTTGTTTTGGATTATCGATTGTATAAGAAAAATCTTCAATAAAAAAGGGCTCTTGTCTGTTGATAGAATTTACGAGATCTCTAGCGTTTCCGATATGGGACGCTCTCAAAATGCCAATTTCAGAATTGGTTAACCGATAACTAAAATCAATCCCATAATCTATTTTATTAAGGCCAATCCCCAAACTGATATTGTTTTCCCTTTGTCCTGTATTGGTAAGTTGATAATCAGGGGCTTTAAGATCACCAAGACGTTTTAAACTCCCTTGAAATCTATAATTGAATCCTGAAGATTTTGCTTTTATTAGACTCGTAGAGATACTTCCCCCTCGGCCATTGCTAGAACCATTAAGAATAGTTTTGCCCATTACTGTGTCTTTAATAGGCGCTTTTTGGGGTTCTATGACAATGGTTCCTCCAATGGCATCACCGCCATACTTTAAGGCTGAGGCTCCTTTTATGACAGTTACATTGGCTGCGGAGTTAATATCGACATTGGGAGCATGATCAACACCCCATTGTTGGTCATGAAGTCTCACATTGTTATTGATGACAAGAACTCTCGAACTATGTAGGCCTTGTATAATGGGTTTAACAATAGAATTTCCAGTATTTAAAGAGGACACACCGCTTATACTCTTAAGTGCATCTCCTAAAGAGGCATTGCTAAATTTTTCAAGTTCCTGTGTTTTTATTTGATTGGAAATAGATGAATTAGATTCGTTATTATAAAGTTTACCTTTAAGTAAAACTTCATTCAATTCTTCAAGATGATGTTCAAGTTTAAAATTGATTTGACGATTTTCTTTCAGATAGATACTTTTTGTTTCTGGTTCACAAAAAGGGTGAGAAACTTTGAGTTGAACTTCACCCTCACAGACACCTTCAATCTTGTAAAAACCATTTTTATCGGTGTAAACGCCTTTATTAAGGCCAACGAGTTGTACGACAGCTCCAAATAAAAAGGAATTATCGTGTACATCTATCACTTTTCCTGATATAGTTAACTCACAATCTTGAGCTTGAGTAACAAATGAAAAAAATATAAATAGGCACAAAAGAGTAGACTTTTGGTACATATAATTTAGTGTAAAAAAATTAGTATTCTAGTATATAATAAAAAGGGAAGGGTAAAGACTATACTAGAAGAGAGGGAGGAGGCTTGTTGTAATACTCACCTGAAGGCATTAAAATAATAGTTAATGAAATATCTATTATGCCAGGTGTGATTGTTAAATATTCAAAAGAGTTTTGAATATCGACATCGAAAATAGGAGAAATAAACTGAACATCATTAGAATGTGTAACAATAAATTCATCACATGTTTCACATTGTTCTACGGAAGATATATCGTCATCAAACAAATGGCTAAGCGCATGTGTATTCACAACGGATGTTGTGAGTACCATGAAAAGTAATAAACTTATTATTTGTTTGATATTCAAAGTTTAATTATTTTTTGCTAATTTACTATTTTTTCAGAAAATAAAAGAAAATTTAAGCTTTATTAAAATAGAAAGGCGAGTCCTAGTCTGGAAAGCATTTTCTTTTCAAAATTCCAGAAAAATTTATTTTGTCCAAACAGAGTACCAATGGCAACTAACAAGACTTGATAAATTGGAAAAATGATTAATATTCGTAATGAGTAATAACTAAAGATCCCAAAAAAATGCTCTGGGAAAGAAGCTCTTGTTAACTCCAAAAAATTTAAAACGGGCTTTGCTAAATAGGCTGATAATGAACCTGTAATGGCAAAAACGATAAAAATGATGACCAATTGAAAGTTGGATTGTATGCCCCAGCGTTCTTTTAATTTATTCATTTCGCAAAAATACAAACCTTATCTCAATCTCTGATTATATTTTTCTTCAAAATATAAAAAATAATGATAAAGTAAATAATTCACCTCGTACCCGTAGTCGACATTGTTTTCGTAATTAATCTGCATAGGGTATAAATTAGGACCCCACCTCAAAGGGTTAATAGCTCTGATATTGTAAGTAGTAACGTAAAACCTATTTCGTTGTTCCATGTAATTAAGTCCATAATAGCCTCTAGGTCTTTCCGTGGCTAACCAAGCATTAAACCCTGGTTCTATAATAATGATTTCGTATTCAAGAGAATCATTGGCGATTCTAATCGTATCGTTGTCCACTTTTGAATCCTCGAAAGCCTGTTTAGTTCCNTGTTTTTGTATGGAACANCTCATTACAGAANCTNCTAGAAGAAGTATGATTAAATAGCGCATCCCTAAATTTAATCTTTTNTAGTCATATCTACAATGAAAGAGTCAGGATATTTGTTNAACATTCTGCTCTGAAAGTTTTCTGCTGCTTNCCTACTTTTATATTGGCCTAAAATAATTGTATAGACCTTGGACCCGCTAACTGTTTTTACCTGTACAAGCACTTCACTGTTATANCTTACTTTAAGCCTGTTGGCCATTCTTAACAGATTATCAGTATCNTGGAAACTCGCAATTTGTACGCCGAAGAAATCTGGTGTGATTTCATCGATATTTATCTCATAAAACTCTTTTACCTCAAAGGTCTCTTTAGATTGCATTTGCGAGTTATTACTAGTTTCATCTTTATCTAATGCAGGTTGAGCAACAGGAGTTTGAGGCGTTGAAGGTGGAGTAGATGCTGAAGCTATGTCAACATCTTGGTCTTTTAAAACTTCAATTTTTACTTCTGTGACGCCATCATCTAGTATGTCTAAACTCCATGCAACAGATCTTGACAAGTCTATAATGAGACCTCTTATAAAAGGGCCTCTATCGTTGATGGTAACCATAGCCGTTTTATAATTCTGAAGATTTGTCACTTTTACCTTAGTTCCAAAGGCTAGTTTTCTATGAGCTGCGGTAGGTAAGTTGTGCTTATAAATTTCCCCACTTGCAGTCTGTCTGCCTTCAAGTTTATCGGCATAAAAAGAAGCTTTACCTGTTTGTGTTTGAGCGAAAGCAATACTACTCAACCAAAATAGAAAACAGAATACGTAAAATTTCATGAGATCTAGTTTAAGGAGGATAGGATTTGATTAGCTAATTCCATAGCAATTCTATCTTGAGTTTCTTGTGTGGCTCCGCCAATATTTGGACTCAAGGATAATTTAGGATTCATCAGTAATTGGATCGGAGGTTGAGGCTCGTCTTCAAAGACATCTAATGCAGCAAATCTCAACTCATTATTTTCAAGTGATTTAACCAAGGCTACCTCGTCTACAGCTTTAAAGTATGAAGTATTTATTAGTCCTGCTGTAGGCTTCATCTCTTTGAGCTCTTTAGGGCCAATAAGGTAGTTTTTTTGTTTCGTGCTTATATGAAGACTCACAAAATCTGAAGTTGAAAGCACCTCTTTCAGTGGTGACGATGAAAGATTGAATTTTACACCTTGTTGGTCATAAAAGTCTAAAGTGATTTCAACATGCTCTTCACTTTTATCATAATATATAACCTTCATCCCTAAGCCAATGGCCTTTTTCGCCACTTCTTGACCAACATTTCCAAAGCCAATAATCCCAAGTGTTTTACCTTCAACCTCTGTTCCTGCTGAATAAGAGTGTCTTAAGGTGTCGAATTTACTATCACCTTCGAGGGGCATTTCTCTATTAGAATCTTTTAGATGTCTCACACAATTCAGGAGATGACCAATAGTCAATTCTGCAATACTATTGGAGGAAGCGGTTATCGCCTGAAAAACGCTTAACCCTTTTTGTTCTGCAAAATCAACATCAATATGGGTGGAGATGATATCACAATTACCAATAAATTTTAAGGTTGGGCTCTCAGAAAGAATAACCTTTGTAAGTGGAGTAGACCTTTTGACCAAAACACCATCAAACTCATTGGTGGTGATGTATTTTGATAACTGGTTCTGCGCTACTTTTTTTATAATAACTTCATGGCCAGCATTTTCGAGCAATTGAACTCCTATGCCTGAAAGACCATCTGTTGCTAAAATTTTCATTTTCATTTTTTTATGCGGTTTTTTCAAAATTTTTCATCACGTCTACAAGTACTTTAACGCTATCTAAAGTCAATGCATTGTACATAGAAGCTCTATACCCTCCTACGCTTCGGTGACCGTTTAAGCCATTGATATGGCTAGCTTTACATAATTTGTCAAATTTAGGACCAAGTTGTTCATCTTTTAGTGAGAATGTTGCATTCATCATGGAACGGTCCTCTAAGGCCGTAAATCCTTTAAATAGGGGGTTTCTATCAATCTCAGAATAAATTAAATCAGCTTTGGCTTTGTTCTTTTTCTCTATAGAAGAAACACCACCATTTCTAGATAACCATTCCAAATTTAACATAGAGACGTAGACCGAAAATACTGGAGGCGTATTGAACATACTCTCCTTTTTGATCATTAATTGGTAATCCATCATAGAAGGTATTGCTCTAGAAACCTTGCCCAAAATATCCTCTTTCACTACAACGAGGGTTGCTCCAGCAGGCCCCATATTTTTTTGGGCCCCAGCGTAGATCAAATCAAATTGGGAATAGTCGAGTTGGCGAGAGAAAATATCGCTACTCATATCACAAACTAAAGGAGTTTTTGCATTTTTTGGGAACGTTTTCATTTGAGTCCCGTAGATGGTGTTATTACTCGTATAGTGAAGATAATCTAAGCCTTCCGGGACCGGAAAATCTTTTGGGATATAGTTATAATTACTACTTTTTGAACTGGCCAAAACTTCAGTTTTTCCAAAATTATCAGCTTCTTTTATAGCATTAGAAGCCCAAGTTCCAGTGTCTAAGTAGCCTGCTTTCTTTTCCAATAAATTATAGGCTGTCATTAAAAACTGCATACTAGCTCCTCCTTGTAAAAATAAGGCTTTATAACCTTTGTCCTTGTAAATTAAGATGCTGTAGTGCAAGTTCTCTTGCCTTCTCTATNATNCCCAAAAATGCTGTACTNCTATGAGAAATTTCCAAAATAGAAAGTCCAGAATTATCCAAATCAATAACCGANTGTGAGGCCTTTTCAAANACTTCTAAAGGAAGTATACAAGGGCCAGCACTAAAATTATGTGGTCTTTCCATGTNTTATCGTTTTAGTGTTGGATTAAAAATTCTAAAGTGTCCACCCCATCTGCATAATCAGACAACTTTGGATTTTGTGTTTGCCCAAAGTTAACCTCTGCAAAATCTTCATTTCCAACGACACATTGTATCTCTTCATGTCTTTCTCTCAGGGTGATTTCAAGCTCTTTTATACTGGTGTACTTTTCATAAAACAAAGTCCCAATAGGGGATGAAAATTGTTTATCTTCTTTTAAGAGTAAGAAACCATTGTCTAAAAGTTTTACGGAGCTCATTAAATAAACGGCCTTATTGTAATCGTAATTATTGGCGTATTTATGATGATGGATGTAATCTTTAAATTTAAACATAGCTTTAAAAAAATCATCAACATCATAATCTTCAGGGATAAATAGCTTTGATACGTTTCTACATCCCAATCCAAAATATCTAAATACATCTTCCCCTAAGGCTTCAAGTTCAGCTTTAGATTCAGTTCCAGTAAGAATAGCTACTGAATTTCTATTTTTTCGAATAATATGAGGTTTATCTTTAAAGTAATATTCAAAATACCTTGCTGTATTATTACTTCCTGTAGCTATGACACTATCAAATTTTGGTAATCTATCTTTTGTAAATTCAATTTTATCTTCAAAACCTGGGTGAATTTTAATCAACTCTTCAGCCATAAAAGGAAGCAGCAAATTACCGTTGGATGATAACTTACCAATCACTTTATGGCCAGGAATAAGAACACATAAAAAATCATGAAAGCCTACTAAGGGTATATTTCCAGCCATAATAACAGCGACATCTTTTTTAGGCATCGACAATATCTTGTAGGGTGTAAGCCAATTACGAAGCTGTTTTTTTGTCAAAGCTTTTGCCCAAGCCGCTATCGATAAATGAACCTGCTCTTGTGTAAACCAGGCATTTTGAATCTCAGCTTGCCTAATGATATTAGTCAATTTTTGTGAAAAATTTGAGCTTAAATCTTTAGATTCTGTGTAATTTTGCAGGTATAATCCAAGTTCTGAAAAGGCATCTATTCTATTATCTAAAGTCATAAAAGTTGGCTAACCGTTAGAGTATTTCTATTTCTGAACAAATTTACATAAATATTACTCAAATGGCTATAAAAATAACAGACGAATGTATCAATTGCGGTGCTTGCGAGCCAGAATGCCCTAATACAGCAATCTATGAAGGCGGTGATGATTGGAGACATGCAGATGGAACAAGTTTGAAAGGTGATGTTGTTCTTCCAAACGGAAAAGAGGCAAATGCTGAAGAAGCTCAGGAACCTGTTAGTGATGAATTATATTATATAGCAGCAGACAAATGTACGGAGTGCATGGGATTTCATGAGGAACCCCAATGTGCAGCGGTTTGTCCAGTAGATTGTTGCGTTCCCGATGATGAGCATGTGGAGTCTGAAGAAACACTTTTAGGTAAGCAATCTTTTATGCATAATAAATAAGCTTATTCGATACTATTTAATTTGCTAAAGCCTTCATTATGAAATTGATGAAGGTTTTTTTAGTTTTTAAAAATAGTTCTACCTTAAAGATGCTCCAAAAGCTTTAAGATTATAAATTTGTGTTATGATTTTTATTTTACAGAAATCGTAGTATATTTCGATGTTGAGAAAAACTATGGCACAAGAAACAAAGTACACAGAGGATAACATAAAATCATTAGACTGGAAAGAACATATCCGCATGCGTCCAGGCATGTACATAGGTAAACTTGGAGATGGCTCTAGTGCAGACGATGGTATTTATATTTTATTAAAGGAGGTTTTGGACAATTCTATCGATGAATTTGTGATGGGTTCTGGAAAAACTATCGAAGTGTCTATTCAAAGCACAAAAGTCAATGTAAGGGATTATGGACGTGGAATACCTTTAGGGAAAGTGGTGGACGTAGTTTCCAAAATGAATACAGGAGGAAAATACGACACCAATGCCTTCAAGAAATCTGTTGGTCTTAATGGTGTAGGTACTAAAGCCGTTAACGCACTTTCAAGTTTTTTCAGGGTTGAATCAACACGAGATGGAAAATCGGTGTCTGCTGAATTTGAACAAGGTAATTTAGTGAATAAAGAAGATCTTGAGGAATCATCAAGACGCAGAGGGACTAAAGTAACTTTTATTCCCGATGAAGTTATTTTTAAGAAATATTCATATAGAAATGAATATATCGAGAAGATGCTTAAGAATTACGTCTATTTAAACCCAGGACTTACTATCATGTTCAATGGTGAGAAGTTTTACTCTGAAGAGGGTTTAAAAGATTTACTAAGCGACAGAATCCGAAAGGAAGATCGATTATTTCCTATTATTCATTTGAGGGGTAACGATATTGAAGTTGCTATCACCTTTAGTAAAGCACAATATTCTGAAGAATACCACTCTTTTGTAAATGGTCAAAATACCACACAAGGAGGAACTCACCAGTCTGCTTTTCGAGAAGCTATCGTGAAAACCATTAGAGATTTCTACAAGAAAAACTTTGAGCCCAACGATATTCGAAAGTCAATTGTTTCTGCTGTGAGTATTAAAGTTATGGAGCCCATTTTTGAAAGTCAGACCAAAACAAAGTTAGGTTCTGCAGATATGGGAGGAGACTTACCAACGGTTAGAACCTTTATATTAGATTTTATGAAGCAAGAGCTTGATAATTATCTCCACAAAAATAATGAGACTGCTGAACAATTATACAGGAAAATTCTAAGAGCAGAGAAAGAGCGTAAAGATCTTTCTGGAATCCGAAAACTAGCAAAAGATAGAGCTAAAAAATCAAGTGTTCACAATAAAAAATTAAGGGATTGTAGAATACATTTGGAAGATACCAAAAAAGAAGGTTATCTTGAAACTACACTTTTTATAACCGAAGGAGATTCGGCTAGTGGGAGTATTACAAAATCCAGAGATGTAAACACTCAAGCTGTATTTAGCCTTAAGGGGAAACCTCTAAATTCTTATGGACTGAGTAAAAAAATCGTTTACGAAAACGAAGAATTCAATTTGCTTCAAGCCGCTCTTAATATCGAAGATTCTCTAGAAGACTTGCGATATAATAATATAGTGATAGCTACCGATGCAGATGTAGATGGCATGCACATTAGGTTACTTATCATAACGTTTTTCCTTCAATTTTTTCCAGAACTAATTAAGGAAGGTCATCTTTATATTTTGCAAACACCACTCTTTAGAGTTAGAGATAAAAAGGAAACGTTTTATTGTTATTCTGAAACAGAAAGACGAGAAGCCTTAAAAAAATTAAGAGGTAAGCCAGAAATTACCCGCTTTAAAGGACTAGGTGAGATCTCTCCAGACGAGTTTAAAAATTTTATAGGCGATGATATCCGTTTGGATCCTGTAATGTTGGATAAATATAAAAGCATACCAGAAATCTTAGAGTTCTATATGGGGAAAAATACACCGGATAGACAAAATTTCATCATAAATAATTTAAAAGTAGAAATCGACCTCGTAGAAGAAGTCAAAGAAGAAATTAATGAGGTTAAGTAATCATAGATTTGTAAAAGTTATTCCAGGAGTATATTACTTTTCAGTGATATTTTTTCTATTAATTATCTTTTTAAATTATCAATTAGGTCAGCAATTATTTCCTTCAGGCAAATACTTTTACGCAGCTTTGACAGGGGTAGGATTGTGGTTAATTTATATTTACTTCGCTGGAAAGTATTTTGAATACNACAGTGAAGGGAGNTTAGTTTCGTTTTTAAATAGAGGACCTCTATTATCTGAATTCATTAATTATAGGACTAAAATTTATGAAATAAAAAAAGACAAAATAAAATCTTATTGGATAACTAACTTAATCATTTACAGACGATTGCATATTGTGAATTCAACAAAGAATTCAATAAAAGATATTCATAACACTATCAGCTTATTAAGCCCCAGAAAAACTAGATATTTGAAATTATCCTTAGATAAAATC
>JGI1221J13441_10001169_pt1 | contig 11216 bp, 22 predicted proteins | sample LakVidmifraction_4_FD_13441 | JGI IMG/M metagenome (IMG submission 13441) | reverse complement strand
TGACGTAACTGGTGAAGTCGAACTTCCAGCTGACAAAGAACTTGTCATCCCTGGCGACACACTTACATTTAAGGTTAAGCTCCTTGAGCCTATCGCCATGGAACAAGGTCTTAACTTTGCTATCCGTGAAGGCGGTAAGACTGTTGGTGCCGGTGTTGTTACAAAGATCGTTGCTTAACAACGTCTCATAATGACAAAAAAACCTCCGAGAAATCGGAGGTTTTTTATTTAGCCTAAATCTACGAGTCTAGCGGCTTGGATCGCGTCCTGAGACTCAACCAGACGCCGCTCGTGCCTTTTGTCGCGTCTACGCCTCTGATATGAATCTCTGGTTGAAAGACGGAGGTTTCGATTGCGTCCCAGTACTCCTGCGCCCCGGGCAATAGTACCTGAGGCGATGTCGTTACTTTTTTCACATCGGGCATGTTCACTGTCTGGAAGACTGTTTTATCCCACTCATGTAACGCAATACGTGCAACATAAATCACCGAAAGCTGTCGTAATTCTGGGCGGTGAGCTTGTTCGAGGCCACGTTGGTATATATTGTCAACGCGCCTGGAGATGACAGGTGTGCTTTCTTCGACAAAATCATGCAGCTCAGAAGGTTTAACCATCTCCGTTTCAATGATCTCCCCATCTAGTCGTAATAGGGTACGAGGCGTAAAACTAATTTTTCCATGTAGCTCGGGCATATAAATAGTGTACCAAATATCTACAAGCACATGAGAGAATATACATAGCTAAAGTCACCGAGTAACTTGCATCTCTTTCGCCATATGGTACAATATATAAGTATATTAATCCGTATCGAGAACTCGGCCAGACGTAATAAAAGCGATTCGAGCAGAGGTTACGATACACAACGATAGAAAGGTTTCTTCCCTATGGCAGAAGCAACAAAAGATCAAGGACTACGAATTCGTATCCGCCTAAAGGCATACGACCACAAAGTTATTGACCAGTCAGCAAAACAAATCATCGACACTGCAATCCGTACAGGTGCAAGCATCGCCGGTCCAGTACCACTCCCTACTCGTCGTAGCGTATTCACAGTTGTGAAAAGCCCGCACGTTTACAAAAAAGGTGGTGAAGCATTCGAAATGCGTATTCACAAACGTCTTATTGACATCACGAAAGCTACCCCAAAGACTATCGACAGTCTTCAAAGCCTCAGCCTTCCAGCTGGAGTTGACGCCGAAATTCGAATGTAGTTTCACTGTTCAATTAAAAATAGCCTCATTACGAGGCTATTTTTAATTGAACACGACCTTTTACTGAACAAGGAGAGCGGTGGTGAGGTTCGCGATATCAATTTGAATACGGAGAATCCACAGCTGCGTAATCATGATGAACAAGAGGAGTACTGACCAGTAAGCGGTCTGACGAGTAATCTTAAAGCTCCTGAAGGGGAGCGGGTCTTTATGTACGTGGAATGAACGCATTGGTGTTTGTTTCTTGCGAGACGCTGTCTTACGAACGGCTTTTTTGATAGGTTTCTTTACTGCTGTCTTTTTTGTAACCATAAAGTTCCTTAATATATTATCGAATCTTATGTTTGTATTATTGCGTAAACTTAATTAAAGCACAAGCGGTATTCATGGATCCATCTATTAGGGCCCAGCACTACGATGGCATATATGTGTCTGGCGGACTAACTTTTAAAGGGGTAGGCTCCTTGACGTAAGGCCTTTTTTTTGCTATATTAAGTTGGTAACATTACGAAAATATTAAATAATTCTTGGTATATTGGTCAGTCTAACCCCTCTCATGGGATCCGGATACTGCCTTTTACCAAGAATTTTAAGTGGGAGTTATGAAGTCTATGAAAGCACTTCTCGGTACCAAAATTGGTATGACCCAAATCATCAGCGAAGATGGCAAGGCAGTTCCTGTCACGCTTATCCAAGCTGGTCCTGTAACTGTGACTCAGGTGAAATCTGTCGATATCGACGGATACAACGCAGTACAAGTAGGATTTGATTTAGGTAAGAACCTGAGCAAGGCCGTCGCTGGACACGTAAAGTCCAGCTCTGTCACTCCGAAGCACATTCGGGAATTCCGCGTCGATACTCTTCCAGAAGAGTTGACCGTCGGCAGCACTATTGACGTAAACGCGTTTGCAATTGGCGACATCGTCGATGCAACTGGTGTAAGCAAAGGTAAAGGTTTCGCCGGTACGGTGAAGCGACACAACTTTGCAACCAGCAATAGCTCTCACGGTGGAAACGGAAGCGTTCGTAAACCGGGGTCCATCGGATCGATGTACCCGCAAAAAGTCTTTAAAGGTAAGCGAATGTCAGGCCGTATGGGCCACGACCAAGTTACTGTTAAGAACCTCATCGTCAGCTACATTGACCTTGAGAACAACCTTATCGGTGTACGCGGTGCAGTACCAGGTCCTAAAAAAGGCTTGATCGTACTGAATTCACTACGATTCGCTAAACAGGAAGGAAAAGCATAATGGCTGACGTCAAGACACCAGCAGCAAAAGCGACTACTCTTCCTGAGGAAGTCTTCAACGTGGAAGTAAAAAACCACCAACTATTGAAGCTTGCCTATGATGCGTACCTCGCACAAAGCCGCAAAGCAGGCGCAATGACCAAAACTCGTGGACTCGTCCGTGGTGGTGGTAAGAAACCTTGGGCTCAAAAAGGTACAGGTCGTGCACGATTTGGTTCATCACGTAACCCAATCTGGCGCGGTGGTGGTATCGTTTTCGGTCCTCTTGGTATCGAAAACTACCAACTAAAGATTTCTACTCGTTCAAAGCGACAAGCTGTGCGCCAAGCGCTCACACTTGCAAGCCAAGAAGGTAGAGTCTCTGTGAGCGACTTCAAACCAACCGGAAAAACTATCGACACAATTAAGTTCCTAGAGGACAACAACTTGACTCGTAAGGTTCTCATGGTTGTTGAAGAAAAGACACCTGAGCTACTTCGTTCTACAAACAACGTTCAGAACGTATTACTCGTAAGCACAAAGTACCTTAACGTGTACCACCTGCTTAACGCTGATGCGGTTGTCTTGTCGAAAGCTTCAATCCCAACTCTTAAGAGCTGGTTAGTAAAGGAGGAGGTGTAATATGATTGCTCCAATTCTCGTCACACCTGTGACAACTGAAAAAGCCTACGGACAAAGCCAGAAGAACATCTATGTCTTTAGCGCACCAAAGTCTGCTAACAAGCAGCAAATCAAAGAAGCGATCCAAACTCAGTACGGTGTTAGCATCGTATCGATAAAGACGCTTGTCCAGAGTGGTAAAGCGATTCGTTTCTCACGTGGAAAGAGCCGCTACCCTGGAACAACAAAGCGTACTGATAGCAAGAAAGCATACGTGACTCTTGCTGCCGGTAGTTCAATGAGTATTTTCGACCAAGAAGTTGAAACCGACTCGAAAGAGGAGAAGAAGTAATGGCTATTAAACTCTACAACCCAACGACTCCTGCCCGCCGTGGCATGACAACTCAGGACATGAGCCAGGTCACTACTCGTAAACCACTCAAGAGCCTTTTGAAGAGTAAAAAGCAAAACGCTGGACGCAACAACACCGGTCGTATTACTGTTCGTCACCGTGGTGGTGGAGTTAAACGGCATCACCGTTTGATGAACCACAACTTGGCTGCAGGTCTGACGGTTACTGTTGAAGAAATCGAATACGACCCGAACCGAAGCGCACGTATTGCACGTGTGAAAGACCAACATGGCACGTACCACTACATCCTTGCTGACACGTCTATGACAAAAGGCAAAGTGATCACTAGTGGTCCAGATGCTGCTGTTGAACCTTCGAACCGTATGCCACTGGCTAATATTCCTGTTGGTGCACAGATCTACGCTATCGAAATGCACCTTGGAAAAGGCGGTCAGATAGTACGTTCTGCGGGCACAAAAGCACAGCTTATGGCTAAAGAAGGTAACTATGCGCAGGTTCGTCTTCCATCAGGAGAGGTTCGCCGCTTCCGACTAGAACTAACGGCTGCACTCGGTATTGTTGGAAACGTTCAACATCAAAATATTAAGATTGGTTCCGCTGGTCGTAACCGACGTAAGGGTATTCGCCCATCCGTCCGTGGTGTTGTTATGAACGCCGTAGATCACCCACATGGTGGTGGTGATGGTGGTTCACATGGTCCCGGTAAGGCGCCTCGAACGCCTTGGGGTCAACTGACACTCGGTTACCGAACACGTCGTCGTAAAGATGTCGGTGGATTAATTGTAAGGACGCGTCACGACGCGAAGAGGAAGCGATAATGAGTAGATCACTTAAAAAAGGTCCTTTCATTGACTTCAAGCTAGCGAAGAAAGTAGCTGCTCTTAGTCTCGAAGACCGCACGATTATTAAAACTTGGGCACGAGCAAGTACTATTACTCCAGAGATGGTTGGTCGTACGATCGCCGTTCACAATGGTAAAGTACACGTTCCTGTCCTTGTGTCAGAGAACATGGTTGGTCACAAGCTCGGCGAGTTTAGCCCAACACGTAAGTTCCGTAAACACGGAGGCAAGACACGATAATGGCTAACACGACTAAAAACCGAGTAGCTGATGCTGACAAAGTACGCTCATACGCTAAAGGCGTTGATCAGGCTCCCCGCAAGGTGAGCTTGGTTGCCAGCCTTGTGCGTAACCGTACAGTTGCAGATGCACTTGTGATTCTTAACCACACACCGAAACGTGCTGCTCGTCCGCTTATCAAAGCGATCGAAAGTGCACGTGCGAATGCAGTCAACAACCACGGCTTTGACGGGAAGACATTGACCATCGAGACGCTATCAGTAACTGCTGGTACGCGCTTAAAGCGATTTATCCCTGCAAGCCGCGGCCGCGCACTGCCATTCCAAAAGAAATCTTCAAACATTTTGGTTGAAGTGACTGGTGCTCTGAAGCCCAAGAAGGCCGCTGTGAAAGCAGACGAGCCTAAAGCAGAGAAACCTGCGGAAGAGGAGACCAAATAATGGGACAGAAAGTAAATCCAATTAGCTTCCGTCTTCAGATCACTAAGAACTGGGACTCTCGCTGGTTCGCTAGCAAAAAAGACTTCCCGCGACTATTGATCGAGGACATTAAAATCCGCGAATATGTTGAAGCTCGCTTTGCAGCTCGCCCAACTATTGGCCGTGTTGAGATCGAACGTTCTACAAACCTTGTCACTGTTACTGTCCACACCGCAAAAGCTGGTGTCGTGATCGGACGTGGTGGCGCTGGTGTCACAGAACTAAAAGCCGCACTAGAGAAGATCGCAAGTCTTCCGGTTCGTATTAACATTGAAGAAATCAAGCGTCCTGACATGTCAGCAAAGCTTGTTGCTGAAAACATCGCTCACCAACTAATGCGACGTGCAAACTTCCGCCGTGCAACCAAAATGGCCGCACAGAATACTATGAACGCAGGTGCTAAAGGTATCCGTATTCAAGTTGCTGGTCGTTTGAACAACGCTGAGATGGCGCGTCGTGAGAAAACTATCCTAGGTTCAGTGCCGCTTCACACACTACGTGCTGATGTTGACTTCCACTCTGCTCGAGCGAAAACTCCTGCAGGTATCATCGGAGTCAAGGTATGGATCTACAAGGGCGAGAGGATTGACAAGTAATGCTACTTCCAAAGAAAATGAAGTACCGCAAAGTACGAAAAGGTAAGAACACAGGTGTCGCGACTCGCGGTAACTACGTGGCCTTTGGTGACTACGGTCTTCAATCACAAGACAACAACGACGTGACATCACGTCAAATCGAGGCATCTCGCCAAGCGATGACGCGTCATATCAAGCGTGGTGGTAAGATTTGGATTCGAATCTTCCCGCATGTCCCTCGTACTCGTAAGCCACAGGACGTCAAGATGGGTAGCGGTAAGGGTAACCCTGAATTCTACGTCGCCAAGGTAAAAGCTGGCACTGTACTGTTCGAAATGAAGGGCGTAGAAGAAGAAGTTGCTCGCGAGGCGATGCGCCTTGCTGGACACAAGCTTCCCGTTAAGACTAAGTTCATTATGAAGGAGCAGGCATAATGGCTAAAGAAACTACAACAAAGAAGACTACTAAAGTTGCAAAAGCAACTGAAGTAAAAACGCTTACTGAACTTCAGGCTGATCTCGTAGCGCTACACGCGGCACGACTTGAGTCTTTAAGAAGCCACAAGCAAGGCGAACTCGTTAATCCACGCGTTTTGACAGTTCAACGTAAAGACATTGCTCGTTTACACACAGCAATCGCCGTTGCGGTTAAGGCCGAAAAATTATCAACTTTGAAGGAGGAGAAATAAGATGGTAAAGACACTCACTGGCACTGTCACCTCTAACAAGGCTGACAAGACAATCACAATTACGGTGACAAGCCGTGAAACCCACCCGCTCTACGGCAAGCAGTATTCTGTGAACCGTAAGTACACTGCGCACGATGAAGAAAACGCGGCGAACGAAGGCGACAAGGTGACAATTTCGGAAGTACGTCCGATCTCTAAGACCAAATCATTCACTTTGACTAGTATCAACGAGAAAGCTCGTGGATCAATCGAACTGAAGGAAGAGGAGACAGAGGTTAAATAACATGATTCAACAAGAAACTCGACTGAAAGTTGCTGACAACAGCGGTGCGAAGGAAATCCTTTGTATCCGTGTTCTCGGTGGTACTCGTCGTCGTTATGCCCACGTCGGTGACCTTATCGTTGCCACCGTAAAGCTTGCGAATGCGACCGGTACAGTAAAGAAGAAAACTGTTGTTAAGGCAGTTGTTGTACGTACTCGTAACCAAATCCGTCGAAAAGACGGCAGCACAATCGTCTTTGACGATAACGCGGCTGTAATTATTAACGATGACAAGTCTCCTAAGGGTACTCGCGTCTTTGGTCCAGTTCCTCGTGAACTTCGTGAACAGGGATACGCAAAGATCATTAGCCTTGCGCCGGAGGTACTATAGTATGGCACGTATCATAAAAGGTGACACCGTAAAGCTCATCAGCGGTGCAAACAAAGGGACAACTGGCAAAGTTGTCGCCGTGACGACTGAAGGTGTCCTCGTTGAAGGCATCGGCAATAAACACCGTCACGTTAAACCAAACCAACTGAACCCACGTGGCTCACACAAAGACATCCATGTCCCAGTGCCTGCTCACAAGGTTGCACTTGTCGTCGATGAAAAAAGCGGCACAACAAGTCGTGTTGGATATGTAAAAAATGCTGACGGCACCACTGTACGTGTCGCTCGTCAAGCAAATAGTAAGGAGATTAAGTAATGGCTACTAAAACAGCTGCCAAAACAATTACGACAACCACTCCTCGCTTGAAAGCCTTGTACGCTTCGACGTACGCCAAGGAACTACAAGCCGAACTCGGTCTTTCGAACATCAACGAAGTACCAAAAATCGAGAAAATTGTAGTTAGCGTTGGAATTGGTAAGAACAAAGATGACAAACGTCATTACGAAGTTGTACGCAACACTGTCGTGAAGATCACTGGTCAAGCACCGGTTGATCGTATGGCAAAGAAATCAATCGCTGGATTCAAAATTCGTGCGGGCATGAACCGAGTAGGCCTTAGTGTCACACTCCGTGGTGCGCGTATGTACGAATTCCTCGACCGTTTTGTCAACGTTGCGTTACCACGTGTTCGTGACTTTCACGGCGTTGGTGCGAAAGCATTTGACAGAGCAGGGAACTACAACCTCGGTGTTACCGATCAGTCAATTTTTACTGAACTTAGTTTCGAAGAAACACAGCACATTCACGGCCTACAGATCACTATCGTGGTCAAGAATGGCAACAAAGTGAGCAGCCGTGCACTCCTCGAAAAATTCGGTTTCCCATTTGAAAAAGAAGGAGGCGTACGCTAATGGCTAAAACATCAGCAGTCGCTCGCGACGAAAAACGAAAGAAAATGATCATTAAGTACGCAGCAAAACGTGCGGAACTTAAAGAGATGGGCGACCTAGACGGTCTTCAGAAACTACCTAAAAATAGTTCACCATCTCGCTGGAAGAACCGCGACGCCCTTCATGGACGCCCACGTGGATACATGCGACGCTTCGGCCTCAGCCGTATCAACTTCCGTGAAAAAGCATCAAAGGGAGAAATCCCCGGTATTACTAAGAGTAGCTGGTAGGAAAGGAAACGATTATGTCACTACAATCTACAGACCCAATTGCTGACCTACTTACCCGCATTCGAAATGCAGTAATGGTTGGCAAGAACGAAATCACTGTTCCTTCAAGTAAAATGAAGGTAACTGTTGCCAAAGAACTAAAAAAAGCAGGCTACCTGACCGGCGTCAAAGTCGAATCAGCAAAACCTCGCGATATCCTCGTCGTTACAATTAACGCACCTGGTGAAACATCAACGATCAATGAAATCAATCGTTTGTCTAAACCTGGACGTCGTGTCTATGTTGGCGCAACTGAAATTCCAAAGATCAAGAGTGGCCGTGGAATCGTCCTGGTCAGCACAAGTAAAGGTATTCTCACTGGAAGCAACGCTATCAAGCAGCGCCTCGGTGGTGAATTGCTTCTAAAAGTTTATTAATCCTTAGAAAGGAATAGATATGAGTCGAATCGGAAAACTACCAATTCAAATCCCATCAGGCGTGACAATCACGGTCGACACTGAAGCTATTACTGTTGTTGGCCCTAAAGGTCACCTCGTAGTACCTCACCTGTCAGACGTAACTGTCTCAGTCGAAGAAGGAACTATCGTTGTTGTTCGTAAAGATGACCAACGAATTGCAAAAGCACAGCACGGTTTGCAGCGTGCACTCGTTAACAACGCAGTCGACGGCGTCACGAAAGCTTTCGAAAAGAAGCTCGAAGTGAACGGAGTCGGTTTCCGTGTTAGCGGTGGCGGCAACGTCATTGACATGTCACTCGGATTTTCACACCCGGTTAAATATACCGCNCGTGAAGGTGTCGAACTGACTGTTAACAAGATGGAAATTACTGTATCTGGTATCGACAAGCAACTTGTCGGCCAAACTGCAGCTGAGATCCGTAGCCTCAAAAAGCCNGAACCTTANAAGGGTAAAGGTATTAAGTATGCTGACGAAGTGATCCTTCGCAAGGCTGGAAAGGCAGGTAAATAATTATGAATACGCTCGCTAAAAAGCTACTCAACAAGCGTCTACGTGCCGCTCGAGTACGCGCAAAGATTACTGGAACAGCAGAACGTCCTCGTTTTACCGTTACGATTAGCAACAAGCACATTAGTGCTCAGTTAATCGACGACGTTGCACAGAAGACGCTCGCATCAGCAACAACTGTCGGTACAAAACAAGCAGGCCCTATGGCTGAGCAAGCCGCACTTATTGGTGCTGAGATTGCAAAGAAAGCAAAGAAGAGCAAGATTGTTGCTGTTGTATTCGACCGAAACGGTCGTCAATATGCACAGCGCCTCTCGGCACTAGCTGATGCTGCTCGCAAAGATGGACTGGAGTTCTAATATGGCTGATCAACCAAACAACCAGAATAACAATCGAAACAACGGTCCACGTCAACGACGCGACCAAGCTCCTGCAGAACCAAAGCAATTCGAAGAACTCGTTATCAACATTGACCGTGTGTCACGTGTTGTAAAGGGTGGACGACGCTTCCGTTTCAAGGCACTTGTCGTTGTTGGTGACCACAAGACTAAAATCGGTGTTGGTGTTGCGAAAGGTGCAGACGTTCAGGCTGCCATCGCTAAAGCAACTGACGTTGCGAAAAAGAACATGATCGTTATCCCTGTGGCTAACGAAACAATTCCTCACGAAACTGAGCTCAAATTCTCAGGTGCACGCGTTCTATTGAAGCCCGCTGCCCCTGGTACCGGTATTATTGCCGGTGGTGTCGTCCGATCAATCATCGGTATGACGGGAATTCGTAACCTTCTTACAAAGTCACTTAACTCTACAAACAAGGTAAACATTGCATATGCAACGATTGAAGCACTTCGCTCACTCGTCCCACGCGATGAATGGACAACAACAAAGAACAAAGCTTCTAAAAAAGCAAAAGTTGCTGTTGGCGTTGAAACTGAAGAGGAGACAAAGTAATGAAGTACAACGAACTACAAGTTGACGCGAACAAAAGTCGCAAACGCGTTGGTCGTGGTATTGCAGCCGGTCAAGGTAAAACTGCCGGTCGTGGTACTAAAGGTCAAGGCGCTCGTACTGGTAAAAAACTTGCACCAATGTTTGCAGGTGGGCAGCGTTCTCTCGTCGCTGCGGTGCCTAAAGCCCGTGGATTCAAGAGCCGCCGTACTCCAGCACAGGTTGTCTACCTAGACACTCTCAACGAGCTAAAAGGTAAGACAGTTGATAACTTCCTTCTTTTCGAAGAAGGGTATATCGAGAATCCTTTCCACGCAGTGAAGGTTATCGTTCGCGGTGAAATCACCGAGAACATTACGCTCCATGTTGCCGCTGCCAGCAAAACTGCAGTAGCTGCAATTGTGAAAGCCGGAGGTTCATACGTGAAAACTCCTGTGCCTCTTCGCAAGAGCACAAAAGAAGCAGAAGTCGCTAACGCAAAATAAGCAACTGACGCATTAAAAAACACCCTCGGTATATTATCGGGGGTATTTTTTTGCATAAATCGTTTGGTCGACGAACGGCATCTGTAGTACAATAGACCTAATTGATCTGAAATACTTTAAGGGACTAGAGACATAACATGAATTGGAAAACGATTTTAAAATCACTAAAAAACCGCGATATGCAGAAGCGGCTTTTAATTGTTCTTGGGATCGTTGTCGTGTATCGATTACTCTCACACATTCCTGTCCCGCTTGCTGCGCCGACAGAGCTCCGTGAGATCATTAACAGTGTCGTGAGCAGTACTGACTTCGGTGGGTTCTTGAACCTTCTCTCTGGTGGTGCGCTTGCGAGCTTCTCTATCGTCCTTGTCGGTATGACGCCGTTCATTACCGCATCGATCATCACGCAACTCCTTACAAAGGCTATACCGCGCCTTGAAGAACTCCATAAAGATGGTGAATCTGGCCGTAAAAAGATTAACCAGTGGACACGTTTTGCAACAATTCCACTCGCTATCGTTCAATCAATCGCATTTATCTATATCCTCCGTCAGACTGTCCTGTCTGGTAACTCAACTGTGCTTACGAGCGCTTCGCCACTTGAGTGGATTGTTGCCGTTACCGCGATGACTGCTGGCTCTGTGATGCTGATGTGGCTTGGTGAGCTCATTACCGAGCAAGGGGTCGGTAACGGTATCAGCTTGATTATCTTTGCGGGTATCATCAG
>JGI1221J13441_10001167_pt1 | contig 11218 bp, 11 predicted proteins | sample LakVidmifraction_4_FD_13441 | JGI IMG/M metagenome (IMG submission 13441) | reverse complement strand
ACGCCCGCGATTAACTTCGATCTGGGCGGATCGGCAAGGCAGGCTAACTACGCATCAGGCACCGGAACTGCTTCATCTGTATTCACCTACACCGTGCAGGCTGGCGATGAAGACACCGATGGCATACGGTTACAAGCCTTACGCTTGATGGCGGCACGATTAAGGACGCGGCTGGCAATGATGCAAACCTGACGCTTAATGCGGTTGGTGATACGTCTGGGGTTCTGGTGTATACTCCTGCACCACAAGTCCCCCAAGGCGTTATCACTTTCGGAGTTATAACAAAGGGCACCACTAGTGCATCTCTCCCAGTAGAGTATAGTCTATCTGATCAGGGTAGCCTGCAGTACTCCCTAGATAATGTGTCTTGGCAGATATTTACGAGCCCACTGACATTAACCGCCCTAGTTGCAGCAACCCAATACACTGTCTTTGCTAAGGCTGTTAATTCTGCAGGGGATGGTGCGGTATATACCTTTAACTTCACGACCAACGCAGTATTACCACCGAATAACTCAAATGGGCAATACTCTAGGGGAAAGGTTACAGTTAGTAACGGAAGTGCTGTGGTTACCGGGATATCAACCCAGTTTCTATCAGCTGTGCAAGTGGCAGATCAATTCACAGTCGCTGGTGATGGTGTTCTTTATGACGTCGCATCTATCAACTCTGATACCCAGATTACGTTGTCAGTGCCCTATCAAGGGTCTACTGCTTCTGGTGTTGTCTACACAATTGCTAGGTACTTCACATTCCCAGATAATTTCCCAGTACTTACACAAGGTGATATTGAGACTCCTACTATCCTTACGAGGACTATTAGGAAGGTGCAGCAGAAGTTTAATGAGATTTCTACACCAATAGGTGGGTATATGTTGATTGGTGACGGTGTAGTAGTCCCCGCTAAGTGGACTCTGGCTGATGGACTCAACAATACAGCAGACCTCTCAAGTTCTGCCCCAACAGGGACAAAGTATATTATGAGGGTGTTGTAACTAGTGGGGAGTTATAAGCTCCCCCCGATAGTAGGTACTTAAGAAAAACTAAGCACTAGTAAGCATAATGTCTATAAGAGATGTAAGGACGGATGTCCTTAAGAAATTAAATTAAAACTATGAAGGAGAAGTCGAGATGGCTGAGCAAGATAAAACTCAAGAAGAGCATAGCACAGAAGAATCCATGAAGACTGAGAATGATTTTGACAAGACACCTACTAAGGAGACCTCAGAGGTCTCAGAGGCAGACACTGAAATCAAAGCTGAGGACAAGCCTGCACCTAAGACCGAGGAGGCCGCTGCAGCAGACCCAGACGAGCTTGACCGTGTGCGTAAAGCCTTAGCAAAGGCTAACAAGGAAGCTCAAGATCGTCGCTACAAGTTAAATGAGTGGGATGAGTTGGGGATTAACCCAGACACAGTCAAGGAATGGAAAAAAGAACGTGAGGATGAAGAGATCCGAAAGGCTGAGGAAGAAGGTCGTTATCAAGACATCATTGAGAAGACTCGAACCAATGCTACTAAGGATGTTGAGAAGGCTAACCTAGAACGGGACTCTATGAAGGCCCAACTTGAGGATTACCTTGTCGATAAGAATCTCACGGAAGCTATCTCAGCTGAGGAAGGTATCCCGAAACTCCTTCAAGGGATTGCTAGGGAGTATGTAAAGACTATTCAAGACGAGTCTGGTAAGTATTCCACTGTAGTGCTTGATGAAGAAGGTATTCCACGGAAGAACGAGGGTGGGGAGCCTATGAATGTAAGGGAGTTGGTTCAGTCATTCAAAGATGACCCTGAACTATCTTATGCTTTCAGGGCACCTAAGACAAGTGGCTCTGGCTCTGATGGACAAGGAAGTGCTACGGCTACTGGTAAAACGGTGGTCCCCAAACCTAAGAAGAGTCAGATGACTGCGAAGGATAAACAAGCGTTTGTCTCCAAGCATGGCTACCAAGAGCTTGCTAAACTCCCACGGTAACTCAAGGGTTTAATTAGGACTTTTTTATAAACGGTGTCTTTAAGTATAGGATGTTTAAGGACACCATTAAATTATTAATGGGGGCTGTGATAGCTCTTATCAGGTGAACAATCAAGTTATTTCCTTAATCGAAACAAAAGTGTCAAAACACTATATAACAACTGTATTAAAATAAACTGATAGGAGAATTAACACATGGGTACTCTAACCGATTTTAAAATTTATGATGAAGAGTTTTTCGGTGGCATCACCGAAGTAGTAGAGCAAGCTTCCATTGAGATGGGGTCTGGTTCCGCTGGTACTATCAATATGATTTCCAACAACCAACGTGGTGAGTTTGAACGCGAAAGCTTCTTCTCTCATGTAGGTGGCCTAGTAAGTCGTCGTGACAACACCAGTATTGCAGATATCGCTGATCTGGACATGGCACAAGGTGAGCTGGTTGCTGTTAAGATCAACACCAAGATTGGCCCTGTAGCACAAACCATTGACTCGTTCAAGAAGATTGGTCAGGATCCCTCACTGATGAGCTTCGCGCTTGGCCAGATGTATGGTAATGACATTGTTCTTGATTACCTGAACACTGGCCTAACTGCAGTTACCACTGCTATCAATACCGAAGCTGGTATGGTACATGATGTTGTGAACGCAGGTGGCGCTACCACCACAGCAAACTATGCTGAGATGGTACGTGGCTTGGCTAAGATGGGTGACCGCGCTTCACGAGTTAAAGCTTGGGTAATGCCTTCAGCCGTATACTTCAAGTTGATGGAGAACGCAATCACTGAGAAGGTTACTAACGTAGCTGATGTTGCTATCTATGCGGGGACAATCGGTAGTTTGAACCGTCCTGTACTTGTTACAGATAGCCCTGCTCTGGTAAACGCAGACCCAACTGGTGATGGCCTCACCCCAGCGCAGTACACCATCCTAGGCCTGACCGAGGATGCTCTGACCGTCAACCAGAGTGAAGACTCCACCATCCACAGCGAAATCGTGAGTGGTAAAGAGTCCCTCCTGATGCGTCTACAAGGCGAGACTGCCCACACTGTTGGTGTGAAAGGTTTTGAGTACACAGGGGTAGCTAACCCAGATGACGCAGTATTGGGAGCAGGCGCAAGCTGGAACTATAGCTTCCAAGATGTTAAATCGGGCCCTGGATTTGCAATCGTAGTAAATTGATAGCAAAGTCAAGGACTTAGAAAACTGAGTTAGAATGAGGGGCCAGTTGGCCCCTTTTCTTATTATGCCTCCCCTTTAAGTGACCACTTTATTTTACCGCAGTCCCACAATCTTAGGGCACTCACATCATCTTGTATCTGCCACTCAGTTCTTGGATCTACTTCTTTATTTGGATTGAATGCTACATCACATCTACCTACCTCGTAAGAGGTTAACACAATAAAAACCCAAACTCAACAAACCAATGTCTAATAAGATAACTAAGACAAAAGGAGAATTTACATTGACTAACATTAAAAGAATCGCAGTCTTCGCCAATGAGAAAGAGGTTGACCACCTAATCCCCGAGAACGTCATTAGAGTGTATTCCAACGCTCGCTACTGGGACGGCAAGTATCGTGAGAATTGTGACTCAGTCTACGCACCAAATCACCCTAAGATTGAAGATGTTTACAAAGAGTCTGGTAGGGTTGTGTTTAGACCTAGCGAAGGGAAGACCTCTGAGAAGCTGAGGATAAGCCTAAGAAAGAAGATGAGAAGGAAGCCCCCAAAGACGAGGTTTACGAGATCCAATCTGACGGTGTAGCATTTAAAGAAACTGAGGATGAATCTAGTGAAGACTCCCCTAGTGAAGCATCTAGTGATGAGACTCCTTGGCGAGACCTCTCATGGCCCAAGATGCGCTCACTAGCTACCAACTATACTGATGAGCCGATTAAGTCTAAACAATCGGCTCAAGATGTGCTTGAGAAGGCAGAGTCAGAAGGTAAGACTTAACACTGCGTTGGCAAGCCCACCACAAGCTCAAAGTTGTCCTATTAAGTAGTGAGCTTATACACCAAGACTCTAAAGCCATAGTATCCAGTGCGACCTTATAGTGGCAGGGGACTATTTAGTAATAACTTCAGGAGGCCAGTATGATTTTTAAGGTTGAAACGGGGGAAGGTTTTTCAGACTCAAATTCGTACTCTGATATAATCTACGCAGACGAGTATATAAGCTTCTACTTCCCATCTGACATCAGTTGGGCAACAAAGTCAGAGTCTGAGAAGGAGCTCGCCCTTATTATGGCCACGTCTTTTGTCGATAACCTCCTGAGGTGGTCTGGAAGTATATACAATAGTACACAAGCACTGAGATGGCCAAGGAGCTCATTTAGGGACTCTGAGGGGAGACTTGTAGAAGCTGGAACCATCCCAACTAAGATTAAGAATGCAGTTGTCGTAATGGCGTTAGAGAGCTTATCCAATGATATCTATGATGGGGGTGTTCTAATCACATCCCAGGAGTATGGCAGCTCCAGCGAGACCTATGCAGGCCCCGTGAGGGATGGCGGGAACTTCCACGCCCTAAACATACTAGATGACTTCAAGTCCACTGGATACGGAGCTAACAACTCTTCCATGATCACAGTGCGGAGGGCCTAATATGATTAACAAGCATCCTGACACCATAGCATATTGGAAGAAAGGTGGTGTAGACCACATGGGACAACCTTCTTGGGATGGCCCTCACAATGCCCCTTGCAGGTGGGAAGACGAGCAACGTCTCTACTTAACATCTGATGGAAGAGAGTATAGAGGACGTTCAACCATATATACAAAGACGGACTTACTAGGCATTGGAGACTATGTTCTCGAAGGTGGGAGTGAGGAGTCTGAGCCACCTACAAGGTCTTATGAAGTAAAGCATCCAAGGAAGATCAAGAACTTACGTGGCACAAAGGTTGAGTACAGATATATAGTGTGAGCTTTTATGGCGGCATCCCTCACCTCTTTCAAATGTCTGGCTCACACTCTGGGGGGTTTGCCGTCACCTTATTTAGGAGAGTTTTATGGCCTTTGATAAGAGCTACAAGATAGCTCATGACAAGGAGATAAAAGGCTTTGCTGAGAAGCTTACAGGAAGCCTAGAGCAATATAAAGCTCAAGACCTTAAGAAGGCCATGGATGAATCCCTGGATCTTATCAAGTCCAGTATGGAGAAGTATGTTCCAGAGGACACTCAGGCCACAAAGAACAGTTGGTACCAAAGAGTTGAGTATGATGGGGACAACCTTATAGGGGTTTTTGGACATGATGAACAGGGCCAACTTAGCTACGTACCTTTTATATACCTAGGGGTCAATGAGGCGGGAGTGCCGATAAGCTTTAGAAAAGAAGGGGCAAGGCCACTGTGGCTTCAGCCTGCATTTGATGAGAACCTCACCGAGATAAAAAGTAAGTTGTCTAAAACACAAAGGAAATAATAATGGCATACACGAGTATTGTACAAGACTTAAGGAAGTATTTGGGAGGCTTAACAGTCCCCCCAGACTCCGTTATGGCTGTGCCATTTGACTCAAGCAGAGTACTAACTGGGTCTCTTCAAGAGTTCAGGGAAGGCTTCGATGGGTTGCAGATAGTTCTTAGAGAGGCGTCTGGGGTAGCAAACCCACGTTGGCTTAGAGATTATTGGACTGTAAGTATTCAGGTGATTGGAGAAAACAGGAGTAAGTACGAAGAGGCAGAACAACTTATTGGTGAGGTCACCTTTAGCCTTGTTGGTAGTGACACGGTGTACGTTGGAGACAGGGCATTCGTCCAGTTTACTAGTAACCAACTCCCACAATTCATTGGCTACCTTGATAATTCAAAACCCCTGTTTTCATCAACAATCAGCTTTGTAGTTGAAGGGTTGAAGGATGAATACAATCGAAAAGCATTATGCTAATAAACCTACAGGAGAATAACAAATGAGCACAGAANCAAAACTCGTACAAGTTAGCCTCGATGACATCACGTATGCAACCCTTCCCGGTTCTTCAGGTGAGATATCAATCGAGTCAAGCGATAATGACAATACCATCTATGGTAACGTATTTAGCTCCTCAATCCCTGGTGTACGGGACTGGACTATCAGCGGCAACGCTTGGCTACGTGAAACTGCAGGCTTCAATGCTACAGTTAAGCGCCAAGGTGAGCCAACGGTATTCACAGGCGAGGTTATGGGGTTGGTTGAAAGTCAAACTTACCAAGTCACTGACTTCACCAAGTCAATCTTTGATTACAATGGGGGTGTTGTAATCTCTGACGGGGCTACCGAGGTTGGTGAATCGGATATTAAGGAGATCGACTACATGTTTGGTCGTGTGACCTTTGTGTCTGGCTATGTTGTCACAGGCCCTATCACAGCTGATGGGCAGTACTTGCCAACAGTATCATTTGGTTGCGCTAACGATGTATCCCTAACACAGAACGCTGAGGCAACTTTGTCAAGCTGCTTTGAAATTACCCAATCGGAGAATGGTTTCAACACATACGACTCAGGCCTGAAGACCGTGGGAATGGAGCTATCAGGCTTTTACCGCGTTGGAAATGACTTCTTCCAAACACTTGTTGATAATGAAACACTTATCATTGAAGTGGATTGGGAAGGTGATGGTCAGACTATTTCGCGGGGTGTGTTTAAGCTGCAGAGTACTAGCCAGTCTGGTGATGTGGGCGCTCAGGAAGAGTACAGTGCTACGTTTAACCTATTTGTTCCAGAGAACGTACTCCCGTTCAGTTGGTACTTTGGGCCTGACAGCAAAGCTCCTCAGGGTATGAAGTATATCATTGACTCTTGGATCAATAGGCAGAACCTGTTTGTGAAGTACTACCCTAAGGGTGATGTTTCTGGACAGAGAATGTACAAGGGTGAAGTTGTCGTAACAGACACATCCATGTCCACTTCTGTGGATTCAATTGCAGAGCTTAGCCTGAGTGGGCAAGGTGATGGTGAATTGGGACGTAGTGACATCGCTTAAATATTAATAGGGCAAGGATGCCCTTTTTAATGTCTTAATACACACGAGAGCTACTTGAGCCTAGCTTGTAATAAAACTACCGAGAGAGGAACTATTATGTCACTTAAAGACGATATCCGTAAACTAACTGTTGGAAGCAAGACTGAATATAAAACAACTGAAATCACCTTTGAAGGACAGAAGGTAATGTTTAAACAACCCTCACTACGTCAGCGTAAGGATTTGATTGAGAAGAGTGTTGTTAATAAGGAAATTGATGGTGTTGCAATGCAAGTGTGGGCAGTAATTTTCCTCACACATGATAGCGAAGGAAACCGAGTCTTTGACGAAGCGGATTATGACTCCCTTATGAATAAGCCCGCTGGAAGTTTCGTTGACACATTCTCAGAGCACGCCCTGAAGCTCTTGGGAAACCCGGACGAAGAGGAGGAGAAAGCCTAAGCTTAACTCCCCAACAAAAGGCTGAGTACCAACTCGCAGAACACCTAGGCAAGTTTAGGTACGAGGTGTTGCTCATGCCTTGTTCTGAGTTTGATGGGTGGTTCGCCTACTTTGAGTGGCAGAACAAAGAGCGTAAAAAGGCTCAGAATAAGTCAAACAAGGGCAAACAGGTACAAACTATTTAAGGGCGACATTGTGTCGCCTTTTTTATTGAGGAGGTTTAAATGTCCCAAGGCCCATCCCTACAAGGTCAGATAGTAATCAACACGAAGTCCGTTGATCAAGCTATCACGTCCATTAAAAAGTTGGAAGTTAACGTAGCTAAGGCATTTGGGGATGGAACACGTTCTGCATCTAGATTTGCCTCATCATTAAATAAGCAGACAAAGGCCTATGGAAAGGTTTCACAGGCTAACTCGCAGTATCAAAATATTGTAGCTAAGGCGGCAAACAGTGTTGCCAATTACGAGAGTGCTGTAAGGAAGAGTAATGTAACAGATGCTAAGAAGGCACAGTTGGTTAAGCAAGCCTCAGCATCTCTTAAAGGTTTTGAGCAAGCTGTCAAGGCTGGGGCTACAAGTGGGCAGAGCCTAACAAATGTAACCACACAGCTAAATGTATCCCTTGGACAAATGAAGCGTCAGCTGTCATCCGCGTCCGCAGCGGAGCAAAGCAAGATTAAATCTGCTAAGGCTCTGGAAGCCTCACAAGTTAGAAACTCCAAAGCTATCTCACAGGGCAACCAAGCTTATGCACGCGCTAAGGCTGCAATAGCATCTGCTGGCATGTCCATGAGGGATGAGCAACAGGTAGTATACCAGCTCACCTCAGCCCATAATAACCTCAACTCTGTCCTAAATAAGACTGGATCCACAGTTAGGCAGACGACTGCTGCTCAGAATAGGTATAAAGAAGCTCTCAACCAAGTAAACATACAGACTAAGAGGAGTAGTACAGCGGGATCTGGCCAAGCGAATAATAGGTATGCTGACAGTATGCGCAACCTTAGCACATCCGTTATAATGGCTCTAGGCCCCCTGTCTGGAGTTGCTTCACGACTCACAGCGTTGACCGCACTCTTTAACAGGAACGCAATCTCTATGGCTGCAGTACTTGCAGGCCTGACCAGTTTGTCTGTACTATTTGCTAAGTCCGCACAAGTGGGTGCAGAAGCTGAGAAGCAGATGTTCCGCATCAACGCTCAGTTAGATATCATGGGGGGCAACGCACAGGTAACTGGAGACGAGATTAACGCAATGGCGCATAAGATCGCGGCGGGCACGCTCCTATCTGCTAAAGAAGTACGTGACGCTTCCGGTGCCCTGATAGAGTTTGGCGGGGTTGGTAGAAGCCAGTTTGAGGACGTTATAAAGACTGCCCAAGGCATGTCTGTAGTATTTGGTGGCAACCTAAGGAGTAATATTAGGAAGTTGGGCAGGGCTATTGAAGAGCCCGTAGACGGCATACAAAGACTAGAGACTGCAGGTGTGATCTTTACCGAGTCCACTAAAGAGCAGATAAAAACCTTGTCTGAGCAGGGTCTTAAAATGGAAGCTACCAACATCCTCCTGAAGGAGACTGCCAGCTTGAGTGCTGCAGCAGGAGCAGAGGCAAAAGGCTTGACAGGGTCTTATGATACGTTGAGTGGCAACCTTGATCACCTCTACGAGACCCTCTTTAATGCCAGTGGCGCTTCTAAGGCACTATCGGGGAGTGTTAATGATGTATCGGCGGCAGTTTCAGATTTTGCAGCTAGCGAGGACGCAAGGATACTCGGGGAGACATTTAGGAGTATGGCCACGATGGCAGGAACGTCCTTCAAGTTCCTTATTGATAATCTAAGGTTGATTGGCCTTGGTATCACATTTATAGCTGCCAGTGCTCTTCCAAAGCTTCTGGTCGTTCTAACAGCAATGGTCGGAAGGATGTATGCCTCAAGCGTAGCATCAATGAAAGCTGCACTATCAATGGGTGCTTTCGTGTCAGCCACAGGCTCTGCCACAGTCTCTACAAGGGCCTTCACCGCAGCACTACTAACTAACCCTTTTGTAGCAGTTGCAGTTGGCCTAGCAACCCTCACAGCGGCCATGTGGTCATATAACTCTGCAAGGGATGCCTTAGCAGCAGAGAATGCTGGGATATCAAAGGCTGTTCTTACACAAATTAATCAGCAGATAGCCCTTCAAGATAAACTGACGAAGTCCGAGATAGATGGTTCAGGTCAAAGCGGGATAATATAGAAAAGACCCTAAGAGATAATAGGGAGATGTATCAAGAATCCTTAGACTTGGAAGAACGCTTAATTAGCGAAATACGTAAGCGTGCGAGAGCTGAGAGTGCTGGAGGGAGACAGGGCACTTTGCAGGCTATGGCACTAGAGAAGCAGATAGGGACAATGCAGGGGTTGGAGGCATTAGCTGAGGGACTCACTGGGGAGCAGCGTAAGAGCGTTATAGAGCTGCTTGAATCAAAGAGAGCTTCGGAGGCATACAAGACTGCTCTTGAGGGTGTTGTGTCCGAGGCAGAGAAGCTTAGGGACACCATAAAAGAGTACCAGTCCGCAGGTGAGAGCACAGACCCTAATAGGGCTCTGGAAGGTCAGATCCAGAATATGGAGAGGCTTAACAAGACCTATGTTAAACAAACTGATGCCCTTAAAACAATGAGGTCTGATTTAGAGGCAACGACTAAGTCTGCTAAGGGTATTCAGGAGGCATTAGATAATGGCAGCTACGATGATGAAAACATCAAATCGGCTACGGAGGCGTTAAGAGCTTTCCAGAAACTATCCGTTCAGATTAGGAAAGATATTGAAGATAATCAATATGGTTCTGCATATCAAGGCCTTATAGATAAAATTGGTGAGGTTAATTCCGAGGCGGCTAAGGCTCAACGGGCATTAAACCTAACTCCGAGTGAGACTGCGTATCAGGACACACAAGCTCAGATGGAGAAGTTGAGGGAGGAGACCACTAAGGTAATCGCTGAACTAAATGAGAAGGAGAAGGCTGAACTTAGGAATACGTTGTCCGTTGTTGGGCTTGGTACGGGCGTTGATGAATTGGCAGAGTCTTACGCTGCGTATATTACTATGCAGGATCAGGCTACACAACGTACACAAAGCCTCACTGGATTCTATTCAGAACAAGCTAGTGAAATGACACTACTCACACAGAAGTACGATGAACTAGCAATAGCAGCTAACGCACAGATGGACGGAGGAAAGGCTTCAGGTGATGTAGACAAGGCACGTAAACTTGGGGAGGAAAAGATAACTAAAAAAGCTGGGGACTTATCTACAACCCCATTCACAGGCAGTGCTGAGAAAATGCAGGAAGAATTTGAGATACGCAAGGAGCAACTCAAGGGTCTTTATGAGGAAGAGGACGCAGATTACGATAAACACTTATCTGATATGAAAGCACTTTCGGATAAAAACCAAGCCTTTGCAAGCTTTGGAGCGGGCGCACAAGACGCTGCTGATATCGTTGGTGGGGCCATGAAAGTCATGCAAACTGCTGGGAAAGAGAATAGCAAAGTTTACCAAGCTATGGCAGTTGCGCAAGCTACAATTTCAGGGGCTATGGGTATCGCGGCAATCTGGGGGGCTGACGCAGTTAACCCAGCCATCGCAATAGCTAAGACAGCCTTGATTGCAGCCAGTGTTGGTGCTCAGATTGCCACGATTAAAGGTGCTAGCTATGCCACAGGCGGGCAAGTAACAGGCCCCGGCACAGCTACTTCTGATTCTATCCCTGCCAACTTATCAAACGGCGAGTATGTGATGAAGGCTGATGCTGTTCGTAAGATTGGCTTGAACCAGCTTAACAAGAT
>JGI1221J13441_10001164_pt1 | contig 11251 bp, 11 predicted proteins | sample LakVidmifraction_4_FD_13441 | JGI IMG/M metagenome (IMG submission 13441) | reverse complement strand
AGTACTACTTTTGCCCATAGTTGAAATTTTATTTTAGTCGGTAAATTCAACTATACAAAAAAAGCTCCAGAAATTGGGGCTTTTTTTATCGGACACTAATGATTTTTTTTATATCTTAGTTTCCGCTTTATAAATACCTGGTCTCCGAATATACTCCCTCGACGGAATTCAAGAGACTAAAATTGAAATACAATGAGTATTTTGAAACTCTTCAGAATATTATCATTTTCAATCAAAACCTTGAATATAAAAAAAATGAAAAAACAATTGCTATTATTCGGATTAATTTTAAGCCTTTCCGCTTGCGGTGACAATGAAAAAAATAAGGAAACCGCTAAAGCTGAGGAAGAAAAGGAAAATAATCAGGAAACAAATCCGGTGCCTAAAAAACAACCGGAAGCCGTTTCTCCCGAAAAAACTTATGAATACGAAGTGGTTGCCGAAAATATTACGATTCCCTGGGGTTTCGATTTTTTACCAGATGGAAGCATGTTGGTTACCGCAAAAAATGGTGAAATTTTTCATGTAGTAGATGGAGAAAAGAAAGCAGTTTCGGGTGCGCCAGATATTTACAATCAGGGTCAGGGTGGTTTGCTCGATATCGCTATAGCGCCAGATTTTGACAAGAATTCCTGGATTTACATTACTTACGCCTCTCAGGAAGGTGATGGCGAGGGCGGCAATACCGCTTTAATGCGTGCCAAATTTGCAAACGGAAAACTTACCAACAGGGAAGATCTTTATAAGGCTAAACCGAATACTACCAAAGGCCAACATTTTGGTTCCAGAATAGTATTTGACCAAGAAGAACATTTATTCTTTAGCATAGGAGACCGCGGAAACAGAGATGAAAATCCGCAAGATATTACCCGCGATGGGGGTAAAGTTTACCGCCTCAATTTAGACGGAAGTATTCCGGAGGACAATCCATTTGTTGGTGAAGAAAATGCTAAAGAGGCTATTTATTCTTATGGCCATAGAAATCCGCAAGGAATGATCCTTAACGATGCTACCGGGGAAGTTTGGGTAAATGAACACGGTCCCAAAGGGGGCGATGAAATAAACATTGTAAAGCCAGGAAAAAATTATGGCTGGCCCCTGGTGACTTACGGCGAAAATTATGATGGTACTACGATTACTGAAGAAAGAACAGGACCCAAGTTTCAAAATCCGGTAACTTATTGGCGTCCTTCTATTGCACCCAGCGGATTCGAAAAAGTAACTTCTAACAAATATCCTGAACTAAAAGGTGGATTTTTAGTTGGGTCTCTTAAATTTCAGTATTTAGAATATCTAAAAATTGAAGATAATAAGGTTACCAAAAGAGAAAAATTATTGGAAGGACTTGGTAGGGTTCGTGATGTTCAGCAAGGTCCAGACGATTTTATATATGTTGCCGTAGAAGGTACGGGAGTCATAAAACTCTTACCTCTTCAGGAGAACAAATAAACCCCAACATGAATTTTCAGCAATAAAACTTCATATTTATTTATTTTTTGAAGCAAATACTTAAATTTGCCCCAAAATCTTTAAGATGCTTATAATAGGAATTGCCGGGGGCACCGGAAGCGGTAAAACCACCGTGGTTAACCAAATTATTGAAGAGCTTAAGAATGAAGAAGTAGATGTTATTTCGCAAGATTCTTATTATCAAGATCTTAGTCACCTTGCTTTTGAGCAGCGTGTTAAAACTAATTTTGATCATCCAAAATCCATAGATTTTGATCTCCTGGTAGCGCATCTTAAAGAACTTAAGGCTGGGAATACTATTAACCAACCAGTTTATAGCTTTAGAGAACATAATAGGACTGCAGAAACTATAAAAATAGTACCGCGTAAAGTGGTTATTGTAGAAGGTATTCTAATTCTCACCCATCCCGATGTTAAGGAACTGTTTGACATTAAAATCTATGTTCATGCCGATAGTGACGAACGTCTAATTCGTCGTTTAAAAAGGGATATTAATGATAGGGGCGCGACCTGGACGAAGTCCTTTGGCGCTACCAAACCACTTTAAAACCCATGCATCAACAGTTTATAGAGCCTACTAAAGAATTTGCCGATATTATTATTCCGACCAATCGTTACAATACAGTGGCTGTTGATATCGTTCAGACCATAATCAAAGACCGCTTAGACTAATTTTGTATCTTTAAGAAAATTGAAAACATTTGGCAAATTAGCAAGCCCACCTCAACGGCAAAGACAAACGTTGGAGTATTCCAAATCTCATTTAGGGATTGGAATGAAATAAAATGACCAGAGTTGACTATGTTATTTTGTACATTGACAAGGCAAAAAACGTAGATCTAGCCTTAGCTAAAGCGAGGCTTTTTAACGCAATAAATGTGCAAAAGAGCGAGTCAAAATGGATAGATTATTTCGTTCCAATCCCCTAGTGAGTAATTAATTGCTGAAATTATAATTGTGAATTTAAAAGAATTAAGACAAAAAAAATGGTTTAAGATCATCAGCAACAAATACGTGCTGTTAAGCCTTATTTTTGTTGGTTGGATGTTCTTCCTGGACAGTAATTCCTGGTTTGTTCATCACGAATTAGATGAGGAAATCGATGAATTGGAAGACAACCGTAAATATTACCAAACCGAAATAACTAAAGATAAAGCCACATTAGATCAGCTACGGGATTCCGTAGAAATAGAAAAATTTGCACGGCAACAATATTATATGAAACGTCCCGATGAAGAAATTTTCATTATAGAATACGATACCATCAGGGAATAATATAAAAAAAGCAACCCATGAAAGAATCTTTATTTCAGGAATTTGAGGAGGTTTCTGCAAAAGAATGGAAACAAAAAATACAAGTTGATTTAAAGGGAGCCGATTATAATGAAAAATTGGTTTATAAATCTCTGGATGGGATCTCCATTAAACCTTTTTACAATTCAGAAGATATAAAAGGCAGCCTTACTACCCCATCGCCAAAAAACTGGAATATTTGTGAAAAATTCTATGTGGGATCAGTCGAAAAAACAAATAATTTAGTTTTAAAAGCTCTGGAAAAAGGCACCGAAAGTTTGTGGTTTACTATCCCGAACAAAGAAATTGCTATTGAAAAGCTTTTAAGCGGTTTACCCCTGGAAAGGACTAAAATTTATCTGAGTTTAAATTTTCTATCTGAAGAATACTTCAAACGTTTGCGAGAGTTTCTGAAAGACAAAGAATACCAGATTTATCTCCAAAGCGATATCGTAGGGAATCTTGCCCGCACCGGAAATTGGTTTTATAATCTTGAAAAAGATCACGAAATTCTGGACGTTATTTTGTCAAAAAGTAAGGAATTCAGTTCGGTGATAAGTATAGACAGTACACTTTATCAAAATGCGGGCGCTACTATTCCGCAACAATTAGCCTATGCCCTGGCCCACGCCAATGAATATCTAAATCATTTTAANNAAAAAGCTAATTTCAAAGATTTTCAGCCGCAATTTTTAGTGGCTTCAGGGTCTAATTATTTCTTTGAAATCGCTAAAATAAAAGCGCTTAGGTGGCTCTATGCGAGCCTGGCTTCAGAATATAAAATTCCGGAAACCTGCCATATTCTCGCCCAACCCACCAAGCGAAATAAAACGCTTTATGACTTCAGTACAAACCTATTACGCACTACTACCGAAAGTATGAGTTCAATACTTGGTGGAGCTAATTCGGTTTATAATTCTCCTTATGATGCTATCTATCACAAGAATAATAAGTTTGGAGATCGCATTGCACGCAATCAACTTCTGGTTATGAAACACGAAGCTTATTTGGGCAAGGTATCTAATGCTGCCGAAGGAGCTTATTATATTGAAAGCCTCACCAAACAGTTTGCTGAAATGGCCCTGGATATTTTTAAAGAAATTGAAAAAAATGGTGGTTTTCTAAAGCAATTAAAGGAAGGTGTAATTCAGCGGAAAATTAAAGAAAGTGCCAAAAAAGAGCAGGAAAAATTTGACAAAGGAGAGTTGGTTTTGGTAGGTACCAATAAATTTGAAAATCNGCAGGATAAAATGAAGGACGAATTGGAACTCTATCCGTTTTTAAAGCAAAATCCGCGCAAAACGCTAATTGAACCGATTTTTGAAAAACGTTTAAGCGAAACGCTGGAACAGGAAAGATTGAAACAGGAAAAGGCCGATTAATTTTCAAAAGAATAAAAAATGAAAAGAAAAGAACTTCAACATATAAAATTAGCTGAGCCTCGTTTAGGCGAACGCCCAACAGATGAAGCTTTTGAAACTCCAGAAGAAATTAATCTAAAAGCGTCTTACTCTAAGGAAGACATAAAAGATTTAAAACACCTTAATTTCGCTGCCGGGATTCCGCCTTATCTACGCGGTCCATACAGCACCATGTATGTTAGCCGTCCCTGGACGATAAGACAATACGCCGGATTTTCCACTGCCGAAGAGAGCAACGCTTTTTACAGAAGAAACCTCGCCGCCGGACAAAAAGGTTTATCGGTCGCTTTCGATTTACCTACGCACCGTGGCTATGATAGCGATCATGACCGGGTAGTTGGCGATGTAGGTAAAGCCGGGGTAGCCATAGATTCGGTAGAGGATATGAAAATTCTTTTCGATCAAATTCCGCTCGACAAAATGTCGGTTTCCATGACAATGAATGGAGCCGTGTTGCCCATAATGGCCTTCTATATTGTTGCTGCTGAAGAACAAGGCGTGAAGCCGGAACAGCTTTCAGGCACGATCCAAAATGATATTTTAAAGGAATTTATGGTGAGAAACACCTACATCTACCCTCCTACTCCTTCCATGAAAATCATTTCAGATATATTTGAATACTCCTCCCGGAATATGCCAAAATTCAATAGTATTAGTATCTCCGGCTATCATATGCAGGAAGCTGGCGCTACCTGCGATATTGAGCTGGCTTACACCCTGGCCGACGGACTTGAGTATATTCGGGAAGGTTTAAAAGCGGGCATGGATATAGATAGTTTTGCTCCCAGACTTTCTTTTTTCTGGGGAATTGGGATGAACCACTTTATGGAAATTGCAAAAATGCGAGCCGCAAGGATGCTTTGGGCTAAACTGGTAAAGCAATTTAACCCCAAGAATCCAAAATCGCTCTCCCTAAGAACCCACTCCCAAACCAGTGGCTGGAGCTTAACGCAACAAGACCCTTTTAACAATGTGGCGCGAACCTGTATTGAGGCTGCAGCGGCAGCATTTGGAGGAACCCAAAGCCTCCATACCAATGCCTTAGATGAAGCAATCGCGCTGCCTACAGATTTTTCTGCCAGAATAGCAAGGAATACCCAACTTCATCTGCAACATGAAACGAAAATCACCAAAACGGTAGATCCCTGGGCCGGTAGTTTTTATGTTGAAAAGCTCACCGATGAAATAGCTGAAAAAGCCTGGAAACTTATTGAAGAAGTGGAAGAACTAGGCGGAATGACCAAGGCTATTGAAGAAGGTATCCCCAAGATGCGCATTGAAGAAGCCTCCGCTAAAAAACAAGCTAGAATAGATAGTGAAACCGATATTATTGTAGGCAACAATAAATACCGACTCGAGAAAGAAGATGAACTGGTTACTTTAGAAGTGGACAATCAAACGGTTAGAACACAGCAGGTTGAAAGCTTAGAAAAAATACGAAATGAAAGAAATACTGAAAAAGTAGATAAAGCTTTAAAAGATCTAAGGGATTGTGCTGAAAATGAAGACGGAAATTTGCTTAGCTTAGCTGTAGAAGCAGCCAGGCATCGTGCAACTTTAGGAGAAATTAGCGATGCCTTAGAAAAAGTTTATGGACGTTATAAAGCCAAAGTACAAACGTTTAGCGGAGTTTATTCAAAAGAAATGAAAGACAACACCTCGTTTCAAAAAGCCAGAGAGATGGCTGATACATTTGCGGAACAAGATGGGCGAAGACCCAGAATTATGGTCGCAAAAATGGGACAAGATGGTCACGATCGCGGCGCTAAAGTAGTGGCTACGGGATATGCCGATCTTGGTTTTGATGTAGATATAGGACCGCTATTCCAAACGCCTAAAGAAGCCGCGAAACAGGCCGTAGAAAATGATGTGCATATTCTTGGGGTTTCCTCACTCGCAGCAGGGCACAAAACGCTGGTGCCGCAGGTATTGGAAGAATTAAAAAAACTGGGGCGCGAAGATATTATGGTGATTGTAGGTGGGGTAATCCCTTCGCAAGATTATCAGTTTCTCTTCGATGCCGGTGCTGTCGCTATTTTTGGCCCCGGAACCAAGATTAGCGAGGCTGCAATACAGCTGTTGGAAATATTAATTGATGAATAAAATAAGTTAGCAGTGGGCAGTATCAGTGCGCAGATTTCAACAAAAAATGTGAACTGAATATTAAAAATGTTGTATAATGTCTATGGTATAATGTATTTTTTATGAGGTCGATAAGTTAAGACAGCAGACATAAACCATAAACAATCACTGTTGTCCGGTAAAGAATCAAGACCCCCGAAGCCTCGGGGCTAATAGAATCAAGAACAAAGATTTGACTGTAACTAACTGATAAACAGATTTAATTATTTTTTTTATTTCGGAAGACAAATATTTTTGATATCAATAAATAGCAAGCCCGAATATGTAAAAAAGCGTGAAACGTCTTGAGAACAGAGCCAAATTAAGTTCTTAAAAGTTTTTATCGGACAATACTAATAAACAATTAATAGATTGCCACGCGCTGCGTTCTCGCAATGACGAACTGAGAAGCGCAACAATGAACAAAAAACAATAAACCCCAAACAATAAACCCCAAACTTTGAACACCAAACCATAAACAACCAACAACAATAGATTGCCACGCGCTGCATCCGCGCAATGACAAACTGAGAACTCACAACAGACAACTGAAAACTGAGAACTGATAACACATAACTGATAACCGAAAACTATGGACTATACAAAAAAAATGCTTCGGGACGATGCCTTAAAAGGTAAAAACATTATTGTAACCGGCGGCGGTAGCGGACTGGGGAAAGCGATGACCAAATATTTTATGGAGCTTGGCGCCAAAGTGGCTATTACCTCTCGAAATCTCGAGAAACTTCAAAATACCGTAAAGGAGCTGGAGAATGAAACCGGGGGAACTTGTTTTGCAGTGCAATGTGATGTAAGGCATTATGAACAGGTAGAGCAAATGCGGGACAAAGTGATAAACCAATTTGGAAGCGTGGACATTCTTCTTAATAATGCTGCCGGAAATTTCATCTCTCCTACCGAAAGGTTGAGCGCCAATGCTTTTGATACCATTATAGATATTGTTTTAAAAGGCAGTAAAAACTGTACTATGGCCTTAGGAAAATATTGGATTGATAACGAAGAAAAAGAAAAAACCGTCTTAAATATTGTGACCACCTACGCCTGGACCGGTTCTGCCTACGTGGTTCCCAGTGCAACCGCGAAAGCCGGAGTTTTGGCCATGACGCGCTCTTTGGCCGTGGAATGGGCGAAGTATGGAATCAGATTTAACGCTATTGCTCCCGGCCCCTTCCCTACTAAAGGTGCCTGGGACCGTTTGTTGCCCGGCGATTTAAAAGAAAAATTTGATCTTGCTAAAAAAGTACCCTTAAAACGCGTGGGAGAACACCAGGAATTGGCTAACCTGGCTGCGTATTTAGTTTCAGACTTTTCGGCTTATGTAAATGGGGAAGTAGTTACCATAGATGGCGGGGAATGGCTTAAAGGTGCAGGTCAATTTAACCTGTTGGAAGCAATTCCGGAGGAAATGTGGGATCAACTGGAGGCTATGATTAAAGCCAAAAAGTCCAATTAGTATTTTTCTTTATAAAAATTTTATTTCATAATTTCTACACGAAAGCAGTTGTATGTTTACTTTGTTCGATCCCAAAAAATCATAATAAGTACTTGAAATTTCAATCTAAAAAAAGGATATCAACAAAAAAGAAACGAAGGAAACTCACAAAAACTGCTATAAAGTATTGAATAAAAACTTAGATCAAGATATTGATCATAAATTTTAATGCCTGAAGAAGCCGAAGCATCAACGACTAAGGCTGAAGAAAACAGATAAAACTTTAAAGACCAGCTAAAAATTGAACCGATTATTGTCGAGTATCGTCAATAATCGGTTTTTTATGTATAAGCTGTTAACAAAATCATTTTATAAACCTGTAATAAATTGTATTTTTACCCTTCAAAAATCACTTAGACTTAATGGGTAAAATCATTGCTATTGCCAACCAAAAGGGAGGGGTGGGAAAAACCACCACCTCGGTAAACCTGGCCGCTTCATTGGGCGTACTTGAAAAGAAAGTATTGTTAATAGATGCAGACCCCCAGGCGAATGCCACTTCGGGGCTTGGAATTGATGTGGAAGAGGTAGAATTTGGTACTTATCAACTTTTTGAACATTCGGTATCGGCAAAGGAATGTATTCATAAGACAAATTCTCCAAACCTGGATATGATTCCGGCGCATATAGATCTTGTAGCCATTGAAATTGAACTTGTAGACCAGGATGCCAGGGAGTCTATGCTAAAAAAGGTAGTTGAACCTTTAAAGGAAAAATACGATTTTATCCTTATAGATTGCGCGCCATCTTTAGGCCTGTTAACGCTTAATGCCTTAACAGCTTCAGATTCTGTTTTGATCCCTATTCAGTGTGAATACTTTGCCCTGGAAGGTCTTGGAAAACTGCTGAATACCATTAAAAGCGTACAAAAAATTCACAATAATAAACTGGACATTGAAGGTTTGTTGCTTACTATGTACGACTCCCGCTTAAGGCTTTCAAACCAGGTGGTGGAAGAAGTCCAGAAGCATTTTGGGGAAATGGTTTTTGATACAATCATTCAAAGAAATGTGCGTTTAAGTGAAGCCCCAAGTTATGGCGAAAGCATTATTAATTATGATGCGGGCAGTAAAGGAGCCAGTAATTATTTAAGTCTGGCAGAAGAAATTATAAAGAAAAACTCGTAGAAGATGGCGAAGGCGACTAAAAAGCAAGCTCTGGGACGCGGACTTTCGGCCCTGTTGAAAGATCCTCAAAACGATATCCAATCGGCAGAAGATAAAAATGCCGATAAACTGGTTGGACATATTGCGGAACTGGAACTGGAGTCTATAGAGGTAAATCCATTTCAACCCAGAACCAGTTTTAATGAAGACAGCCTTAAAGAGCTGGCCTCTTCCATAAGGGAATTGGGCGTTATCCAACCAATTACGGTTAGGAAACTGGATTTCGATACCTACCAACTGGTTTCGGGAGAACGTCGTTACCGAGCCTCAAAACTGGTAGGTTTAAAAACTATTCCGTCTTATATTAGGATCGCCAACGACCAGGAATCACTGGAAATGGCTTTGGTTGAAAATATTCAGCGACAGGATTTAGACCCAATTGAGATTTCTCTTTCTTACCAGCGCTTAATAGATGAAATAAACCTTACCCAAGAGCAACTTAGTGAACGGGTGGGAAAAAACAGATCTACCATCGCCAATTATTTGCGTTTGTTAAAGCTAGATCCCATTATCCAAACCGGAATGCGAGATGGCTTTATGAGTATGGGACACGGTAGAGCGCTTATCAATATGGCCGACCCGCAAAAGCAGTTGGACATTTATGAGAAGATTTTACAGAAATCCCTTTCGGTAAGGGAAACCGAGAAACTGGTGAAGGAAATAAACGAAGGTAAAAAAGCTTCGACATCAACTTCAAAATCGCCATCCGTTTCTAAAACCTATAAGAAAGGAATTAAAGAATTCTCTGAGTACCTTGGCGCTAAAGTAGATGTAAAAGTCACTAAAAAAGGTGCAGGAAAACTAAGCATTCCTTTTTCTTCCGAAGAAGATTTTATTCGACTTAAAAAATTGATTCAGGGTGAAGAGTAATCGGGTCTTAGCAACACTTTTCTTTCTGTTTTTCGCATTGACGATTAGCGCGCAGGAAGATTCTTTAATGGTGAAAGAACCGGTAGCTCGGGATACTATTTCTAAAGAAAAAGATTATAAACCATATAATGCACTTGCGCCAGCAAAGGCCGCATTTTATTCTGCCGTACTTCCGGGACTGGGGCAGGCTTACAACGGAAGATACTGGAAAATCCCTATAGTTTATGGAGGTTTAGGAGTTGGCATTTACTTTTATATTAAGAACGATGACCAGTGGAACCGCTATCGCGATGCGTACAAAGCAAGGCTTGCCGGCCGAAAAGATGAGTTTGAAGGCCGCTTAACCAAAGATGCACTTATAAGGGCCCAGGAATTTTACAGGAAAAATAAAGAAATCTCAATTTTGGTTACCGCGGGAATTTACATTCTGAATATTATTGATGCTAATGTTGACGCACATTTACAACAATTTAATGTTAGTGAAGACCTCACCCTAAAACCAAATATGAGAATGGATAATTTTACGGGAAAATCCCAGTACGGATTATCTTTAAATTATAGATTTTAATTATGAGAATAGCACTTTTAGGATACGGAAAAATGGGAAAGACCATCGAGGAAATTGCGAAAAACCGGGGTCATGAAATTGTTTTAAAGCTAGAAGAGGATATTACAAATTATGAGCTGGAGAAAATGAATATTGATGTGGCTATAGATTTTAGTATTCCAGAAGCGGCATTTAAAAATATCACAACCTGTTTTAAAAAGAATATTCCCGTGGTTTGTGGCACTACCGGATGGTTGGACGATTATGAGAAAGCTACAGAAATCTGTAAAAAAGAGAATAGCGGTTTTATATATGCGTCTAATTTTAGTGTTGGAGTTAACCTGTTCTTCGAACTAAATAAAAAACTAGCCCAAATGATGAATGGCATGGACGATTATGCTGTGGAGATAGAAGAAATACACCATACTCAAAAACAAGACGCACCAAGCGGAACCGCCATTAGCCTTGCCCAACAAATAATTACCGAAAACGATAAAAAAGAGCATTGGCAATTAGATCAAGCCGAAGACGATGAAATCCCTATTAAAGCCAAGAGAATTAGTGATGTGAATGGCACGCATACCGTCTCTTACAAGTCTAATGTAGATTCTATAGAAATTATGCATACCGCCCACTCGCGAGAGGGGTTCGCAATAGGAGCGGTTATGGCTGCTGAATGGTTAGAGGATAAAAAAGGCGTGTTCACCATGAAAGATGTACTTGCTAATCATCTTTAGATTTTTTGGGATATTTAAAAATTACAAATCTCACTTAGTGAGTAAGTATTGCTACTAATAAGCAAAGCATCAAATTATGACATTTACACAATGGTTTCTATTTTTTCTGTTAG
>JGI1221J13441_10001162_pt1 | contig 11270 bp, 9 predicted proteins | sample LakVidmifraction_4_FD_13441 | JGI IMG/M metagenome (IMG submission 13441) | reverse complement strand
TTTAAACCTGTGGTCATGAGTTTCATTCTCTCGCCAAAAGTTTGTTGATGGAACATTTTCTCAATATCCTTCAACGCATCATGTCGGAATGGGTCTGTCATTGTTTTTTTCTCCAGTTAATTACTAATTTAAATCTCCTATTAATCTTTACAACCTTAATACGCCCCTCAACAAAAACATCTTAGAAAAATATGTTTACAAGAGTTTTATCCACAAATTTCATAGATTAAAATGATTAAGAAAGAGTTCTCTCACGCAGAGGCACTAAAAAACACAGAGAAGTTTTTTATCCGCAGTTTGGGAGCGATAACGTCCTCGTTATCATACAAACATAAATACCTGCGGAGCTTTTCCACAACTTGCGAATTTTCGCATTTACGCATTTGCGCATTTTCTTTGTCTACAAATTAAAGTACTCCGTAACATTATCTTTTAGGTTATTCCAGTCAGCCCCATGTAGAATTGTATGGTTTGATGATGCCTGTTCTGCAAGCCAGCTTTCATTCCATGGTCTCTGTAAAACTCCGATAGGCGTTGTCATCTCTTGAGAAATGAAATTCAACATTATTGGAGCATCATCAATCATTAAATCATAATCACTATTTCGAATGTCATCAAGAGTTAAAACATCTTTTTCATCACCTTCAAATCTACCATACTTATCAACAAAAACAATCCTGCTATATATGAATCCATATCTTTCAAGCCACAACTTTGAAGCTTCAAGAGTATAAGGAGGACGCCCGGTGACAACTTCAATTGTCACACCTTTGTCTGCAAAAAAGTTAATTGCCTCTTTGGCGCCTTTAATAGGTAGGTATGTAGCCAGCATTCTGTTATCATGAGTCATATCCATGAGTTCTTCATACTGATCCTGGGTAATATTGAGAGATTTTTTCAGGTCAAAGTCTTTGATCTGTTCAAAGGTTGCGTGGGTGCCAAACATATCTTTTGATATTTCACAAATACGATTGGCTGTTTCTGCAAGAATGTCGTCGAAGTCGATGTAAAATTTTAATTGTTTCATTGTTCCTCAATTGTTCCGCTATAATTCTAAGGTAACGTAAGCTTCCAGCTTGCAAGTGTGAACGCCTACCAGCTGGAAGGTTGTGCTACTTTCCGTCACCGTTCACAGGACTAAATGACCAAGGACAATGGACTAAGAAAATCACAAGTTATTTTGACGCATAACTCATGACCAGTGACGCATGAGATTGCAGTTCACTACCAACAAGCGACCTGTTAATTCGTAATTTGTCATTCGTAATTAGTAATTAATTCGGCCTAAACTATAGCACAATCATATGGCAGGTGCAAATAAAATGTGGACCCCTGACCTAAGGTACTTTCAACGGAGACATGACCAGCATGTAGGAGTGCAATTCTTTTGACAAGCGATAAACCAAGACCGGTACCGCCAACTTTTCTGCTGCGCCCCTTGTCCACTCTATAAAAACGTTCGAAAATTCTATCAAGAGATTCAGGGGGAATACCAAGACCAAAATCTTTCACCTTTACAATCGCCTCCATACCCTTACAGAAAACCGACACCTCAATGTACTTCGAATATTCGGTAGAGTATTTGATGGCATTAACAAGTATATTTTGAATGGCCAATTCAATCAATTGAATATTAATGTTAACAAGAATATTCTCATCAACATCAATCTTGATCTCCAAACCAGCTTTTTTTGCATCTTTAGAAACTGATTGGACAACATTTTCCGCAACATGTGAAATGTTTGCAGGCATAAACTCGAGACTATTGAGGTCTGTATTATAATCAAGTCTTGACAAAACAAGCAGATCATCAATAATTGTTTTTAGCCTGTTTGCCTGTTTATATATAATTCCGGTAAACTTCTCTCTGTCTTGCTTATCCAGCTTATTGTCGTCAACTAAAGTCTCCGCAAATCCAATAATAGATGTTATTGGAGTTTTTAATTCATGAGATACATTTGCAACAAAATCCTGACGCATTGTTTCAAGTTTTCTAAGATGAGTTATATCCGTTATAACAAAAACAGCTTTTATATTTGAGAGATTGTCAGATGGGATTTTTACACCATTAACTCTGTAACTAAAAGAACCCTTTGGTGAATCCGCACGCATAGAAGCTTCGATAGCTTTATTTGTTGCAAAGACTCTATCAACAGTTTCCAGAAAATCACTGTTATATAGAACTTTAACAAGCTTCTTGTTAACCACATCTTCTGCATTAAAGTTAAACATATTCTCAGCGGCTCTATTTACTTTAATCAACTCTCTATCTCTATTGACAACGAGAACTGCTTCAGTCATATTCATAAGGAGAGCCTGTTCTTCATCGCGTTGCTTGGTAATTGTTGAGATTCTATGCTCAAGCTTAAAAACCATAGCATCCATAGTTATTGCAAGTATGTCAATTTCTTCAATTGATGAATGAGGAAACACAATATTTTCATCACCATTAGTAAATTTAAGAGCAACATTTTTAAGTTCTTCAAGAGGTTGAGTTAAATTTTTAGATATTAGATATATTACCAACATTGAAACAACTAAAAGTGACAGTGTTGCAAAAAGAGGTTTAACAAGAAATTGATAGAACTGACTTTTGATGCCGGCAAGAGGTTTGGACGCGCGAAGAACAGCAACAACACTGCCTCTTTCCATAAATGGAATAGCAACATACAGCATATCTTTCCCAATAGTTGAGCTATATCTTATTGACTCAGAATAGTCTTCCCCATTTAAAATGCGAACAAATTCTTTTCGGTCTGCATGATTTTCCATATCCACAGCACTTTTCCAGCTGTCACATAGAACGTCACCAGCAGCTAAAATAACGGTATATCTCATTCTATGATTATTAAGAACATTTTCGCAGAAAGTCGTTGCCAAAGTTCTATCGAGAGTATTTGATGAAGATGTTAATTGGGCTCTGAAAACATTTGCGGCAGCAGTAAGCTCTTCAGTGTTCACCGTCATATAAAACGATTTTAAAAGGCTATAAGTATATGCACTAAACATAAGCAACATCAATATTATAAAGCATGAAATTGCCGGCATCAGAATCTTAAAAATAGGTCTTCTTTTCATTATGTGTATACTTAATCTTTTAGTTGGATTTAAATCTGTAACCAACACCCCTTACTGTTTCAATAAATTTTTCGGCTTTTCCTAGTTTTTTTCTAAGACCGACAATTTGCACATCTACCGACCGATCAGTTACCGGATAATCATCTCCTCTAATTATATCTACAAGCTGATAACGAGTGAATACCCATCCTGGACGTTGAGCCATAATCTGCAGAATTCTAAATTCTGTAAATGTTAAATCAACTTTTTTTGAATTATAATGAACTTCATGACGCCCTGGGTGTATCTCAAGCCCAGATATTCTCAAAATCTGGTCATCAGCCGGCACACTATCATTTTTGCGACGCAACGCAGCTCTGACACGGGCTACAAGTTCTCTTGGTCTGAATGGTTTGGAAACATAATCATCCGCACCAAGCTCCAAACCTGAGACAATATCAGCCTCTTCACCTTTGGCAGACACCATAATTATTGGTATTGCCTTATAGTCATCCATAGATTTAAGCTTACGACAGAAATCAAGCCCGCTGATTCCAGGTAGCATAAGATCAAGTAAAACAAGATCTGGAACACTTGTTTTTATCTGTTCAAGCCCAATCTCAGCTGATTCAGCCTCATATATCTTCCAGCCTTCCTGTTTGAGATTGAAAACTTCCAGCGCTCTGATATCCTCATCATCTTCAATAATTAATATTTTAGCTTTAGCCATATCTATCTTTCTTCTTCAAGCTTTTGTGAGTGTCTAATAATTTCGCCACTTATCATATATATGATATCCTCTGCAATATTAGTAGAGTGGTCAGCAATTCTTTCCAAGTTTCTGGAAACATCTAACAGGTGTACCAAATCATTAACATCATGTTTCCCTGCTTTAATTAATTTTCGCACTACATAATAATGATCCCTATTGATTTCGTCAATATCATTATCACTTTTAAGTATTAATTTTGCTTTATCAATGTCGAGATCAACCAATGCTTCAACACTCATTCTCAGCATATCCTTAACCTTTATAACCATTTCGTTGAATGAAATGGGATCTGTCACCTCTTTACGTAGTGAAAGATAAATTGCTTTTTCAGCAATATTAACAGCAAGATCAGCAATTCTTTCCAAATCATTATTCATTTTTAGAACAGCAATAAGGAAACGCAAATCAACAGCCACCGGCTGATGTAGTGCCAAAACTTTAAGGCAATCTTCTTCAATCTCAACCTCTTTCTGATCTATAAGATAATCAGAATCAATCACTTCTCGTGCCAGTTCAGGATTTTTATTCTGAACAGCCTTAGTTGCAAGTGACACATTTTGTTCAACTGTTGCAGAAAGTAAAACAACTTTGTCTTTAATGCTTCCAATTTCTCTCTGTAAATGTCTTAACATGTTTTTCTCCAATATTTAAAGTGTACAATTAATAGTGTACAGTACACAGTGTTTTCAATATCCGACAAGTCTTCGTAATATATATTTTAGCTCCAAAGGAGCGACAGAGTATAGCCACGGGTGTAAACCCGTGGTAAAACAACACGAGCAACGCTCGCACCTACCCACGGTAGTGTCTTCCCATCATCATTGTCAATCCGCAAAAGTCCGTATTCATCCACAGAGTCCATAGCGGCCATTCCTAGTCCATCATGTCCATCATTCTTAAATCTTAATTAATCCTGCCATTTTCAAATTTGCGCATTTTCGAATTTGCAACTCTTCCTGCCATTTTCGCATTTTCGCATTTTTTCACCTCAGACCATTTGATCCAAAGTACTCCTGCCCTGTTTAGGGGAGGTGTCCACGCTGTTATTTGCTTTTAAACAAAAAGCAAATGACGGCGTGGACGGAGGGGTAATCCTGCCTTTTTCGCATTTTCGAATTTTCGAATTTTCGAATTTGTTTTGTCACCCAAACCGGCCTGTTATATAATCTTCAGTCTGTTTTTCTTTGGGGTTAGTAAACATCTGTTTTGTAACACCGTACTCTACCAAATTACCTTCATAAAAGAAAGCTGTATAATCAGATATTCTTGCAGCCTGCTGCATATTATGAGTAACAATAACAATAGTATAATTACCTTTCAACTCACCAGCCAAATCTTCAATTCTGGCAGTTGCTCTTGGATCAAGAGCAGAAGTTGGCTCATCCATAAGTAGAACATCAGGATTAACAGCCAGGGTTCTTGCCAGACAAAGTCTCTGCTGCTGCCCACCTGAGAGTCCTAGAGCATTCTTGTGAAGTCTATCTTTAACCTCCTCCCAGATTGCAGCTCTTTTTAAACTTGTTTCAACAATTGCTGCAAGTTCTGTTTTTGATGATACGCAATGCAGTCTAGGTCCATATGCAACATTATCAAATATTGATTTAGGAAATGGATTGGGTTTCTGAAAAACCATACCAACTCTTTTACGAAGCTGTACGACATCTAAAGATGAATCATATACATCCGACCCATCAAAATACATCTTTCCTGTTGTGTGACAAGAAGGAATAAGATCATTCATTCTATTTATTGCTCTTAAATAAGTGCTTTTTCCACATCCACTAGGCCCGATAATTGCAGTAATCTTGCCTTTTGGAATTCTAAGTGAAACTTTCTTGACCGCCTCGTGTTCTCCATAAAAGATTGAGAAATCTTCTGTAACAACATGTGGATCTTCTATATTAGGGTGTTTTGATATATCCATATTATCCTTTTAGTTTTTTAGAAATTTTTGCTCGAGCAATAATTGCCGTGAGGTTCAAAAGCAGCACAACAGCGATTAATGTTGTAACCATTCCATACTGCACATGTAAAACAGCCTCCATCTCTTCATGTTCTGTAGCCAAATTATATATATTCCATGAAAGTGCAGGTGTCGGCTTATATATAGCTTCCCATGGTTTTAAGGCTGCTCCTACACTCACTGCTGCCGTAAAAATAATAGGAGCTGTTTCACCGGCTGCACGCCCCATGCTAATAACGATACCAGTAAGAATCCCAGGCAAAGATGCAGGCAGAACTACTTTAAAAATTGTATGCCATTTTGTTGCACCCAAAGCCAAGGATGCCTGTTTATAAGCTATTGGAACACTTTTTATGGCTTCTTCTGAAGCGCGAATTATCATTGGAAGAACAAGAATTGCCAAAGTTAAAGAACCTGCTAATACACTTTTAGGAATTTTGACTACATTCATAATAAATGCCAGTCCAAATAGACCAAAAACAATACTTGGAACACCTGCAAGTGTGCTTATACATGAACGAAGCAAAGCAATAGGTTTTGTGTCTCTTGCATATTCCGTAAGATAGATTGCGGAAACAACACCAAAGGGTATTGCAAAAATCATCGTAAGAATAACCAGATACACAGTACCTAAAAGTTCCGGCCATATTCCCCCAAACATATGCGAATCTTTTGACTTCTGAGTTAAAAATCTCCAATAAAAAGTTAATTTTGGATTTAAAATTTCTTCTAAATTGTTCTCAATATATCCAAAAACTGGCTCAAGTTTTGTTCCCTCAAAATAGATTTTCCTAGGGACTTTTGACTCAACTAGCATATCTGATCCCTCTTGAGGAACCCACTGTGTTACATTAAGCAGAATACTAGCCTTCTTTTCAGCCAGATTCCAACGACGCTGTCCATATCTTTTTCGAGGCAGCACCGCTTTGGGTTCATCAGGCATAGGACCAATCAAAGCACTCAGTAATTCTTTAAACTCTTTATAATCTTTTTTGAGTTGTCGTCTATCTGAGCTATCCATCTCCAAAAGTTCTTTCTCAAAAGCACTCATCATTTCATAGATTGGTTTCCTAGCTTCATTGACAATTTTTGTCTCTTCATCAACTTTTGAACGAGAACCGGAATCAAACATTTCAAGTTGTGCTCTTCGAAACTCAGAAGTTGCTCTGAAAACAAATGCCTTCGAACCTCGGGCAAGAATCGGGCTTAAAATAACCAGCAATGCCACGGCCATAATTATAATAGCAAAGAATCCAAAACCTGTAAAAGCCTTATCTAATAATTTTCTTGTAGAAAGTCTCATAAATTATGCCCCCAACTTCTTACGTTCTCTTCTGACAACCCATTCACTAATCAGGTTACAGATAAAACAAAATATTAACAAACAAAGCCCCATAGCAAAAAGAACATGATACTGCATTGAACCTGTGCTCTGATCGGCTTCACCCATCTCTCCGGCAATTGTTGCGGTAAGAGTTCGCACCGGAACAAGAAAGTTATAAAATGGTGATGGAACTTGTGCAGCATTACCAGAAGCCATCCACACAACCATTGTTTCTCCAAGAGCACGCATAATCCCTAATAAAATAGCAGCAAGTATTCCACTCTTAGCAGCAGGAAGGACTGTTTTGATAATTGTTTCAGCTCTTGTAGCTCCGAGAGCATAACTCCCCTCTCTAATCTCACGACCCACGGACTGTAGAGAATCCTCTGCAACACTTACAATAGTTGGCAGTGCCATAATTCCCAGGATAATAGAAACATTAAGAGCATTTGTTCCGCTCATAACTTCAATTGCCTGTAAGGTTACTCCTACAGAATACAAAATATATGAAGCAATTAGTAAAAATAAAATTGTAAGAAAAGTTCGTAAAAGCTTCCGTGTTTTTTCAACAGTTATTCTTGTTGTAGACAGATCTGCACCAACAATGGATATAAGAATAATAACAGGAGACGCAATAACCAGCCAGGCTATTGCCATAAAATTTCCACCATTTTCTTGTAGTAATGGTGCAAAAACAACTAAGGCAAAAAAACCATAAGCAACCGATGGAATGGCAGCCAGAATCTCAATAATAGGTTTAACATATTGACGTAAAGAGAAAGGAAGCACATCGCTAAGACATACCGCGGCAGAAACACCAAGTGGAATAGCAACAAGAGCTGCACCAACAGTAACAAGTGCACTACCGGCAAAAATTGCCAATGCACCAAACTTTACAGGTTCTGCTGTAGGGTACCAGGAGGAACTTGTAAAAAACTCAGCAAATCCACGAGTCTTAAAAAAAGGCAGAGCATCTTTTGCAATAAAATAGATAATAAATAAAACAGCAATAGCGGCCATTGCAGCTACTGAAAATAGAATACCATTAACTAGTTTTTCTAGAATCTTATTTTTTAAAACCTGTTTTGGGGTTAATTCTAAATTACCGACTTGATTTTCCATAAATTCCTTTCTTAATATAGTTCTAAGTTCTATGTTCTAAGGTCTAAGTTTTTCTCTGCGAGGCTAAGAATAGCTCCGCAGGTCTTCTATAATTAAGACTCTGTCACGGTTTCCGTGGGTAGAACCAAAATTCTTTAAATTCGACTGCGTTGCAGTCGTTCAATAATAATGATTAAGTAACCATGCATTTCATACATGGCTATTAAAATTGAACAGCTTCGCAGTTCTAAGACTACGGAGTAGTCAAACTTTAGTAGCCCCGTATGCAATGCGGGGTTAGATATAATACAGAAATACGACTCTGGAGGAGTCGAACAAAAAAGAGGTACCCACACAAACCGTGACGGAGCCATAATTTTTAATTAATTAAAGCCACCAGTCTTAGCCCTGCGGGCTAAGACTAGAGGCGTTTCTACATTCTCAATTTACGCATTTTCGCATTTAATAGTTCTTCTTCCTATCATTTACGAATTTGCGCATTTCCAAACTAACTAACCAACTAACTATTTAGTAGTTAGTCATTGGAATAAATCCAATATCTTCAATAATTTCCTGTCCTTTCTTACTCAAATAGATTGTTACAAAACGGAATTCATGAGAACCAAGTTTTGGATAACCATTTGTGAACATGAACAGAGGTCTTGCAATTGGGTAACGTCCAGAAGCAATAGTTGCTTTTTCCGGCATAATTCCATCAACAGGAATAGCTTTTACACTTCTATCAACATAACCTAGACCAACATAACCGATGGCTGCCTGTGTTGATGCAACACGCTGACGAACAGCACCATTACTTCCAACACTTTCTGCTCCGTCTTTAATCTTCTCTTTAGTTTTCTCGCCATCAATTTTGTGAGTCATAACAAGATTATAAAAAGTTTCGTATGTACCACTGTTTGTATCGCGACTAACAACTACAATAGCTGCATCAGGACCGCCAAGATCCTTCCAGTTTGTAATTTTGCCAGTATAAATATCACGCAATTGTTCAATTGTGATAGCTTTAACGGAATTAGCAGGATTAATTACAACAGCAAGTCCATCCATTGCAACAACATGAGCAACAGGCATTAGACCTTTTTCAGCTGCAGCAAGAAATTCTTTGTCTTTCATAAATCGAGACATATTTGCCACTTGGCAGTCTCCATTAATCAAACTTTTTGCACCATTACCACTACCAGATTCGCTAACAGTAATGTTAACTTCTGGATATACTGACATATAATATTCAGCAAAAGCTTTTGCAATTGGACCAACAGTTGTTGAACCATCAAGCACTAGAGTTTCTTCAGCTGCATTCAAAGCTGTTGAACCAACGATTATTAAAGCTGCAATAGCTGATAATATTTTTTTCATTTTTATTTCCTTTTCAAAGTAATGGGATGTGTAAAAAATTTACATTATTATCATCCCGTTTTTTTAGTTCATTTCGGTCATCGAGGACGATGACCCTCCCGGTTAAAGCCGCAATTCAACATTAATCTGCAAGGTTCACATGGGAGGGATGCCGTCCCCGGCGTCCGCATTAGAAAATTTATAATTTCCTTTTTTAGTTCTAAGTTGTTCGTGTTGCGTTCTACGTTTTTGTAACTGAGTTCTACACTTTTTAAGGACTTTAAAGTCGTTAAGGTCATTAAAGTCTTTAAGGTCTTTAGTAAATGTTCAACCAACGTTGAATAAACAATCTCTCTGGGAACGCAAAGCCCCAACCAACCAACCAACCAACCAACCAACTAACCATCTAACCAATTTCCTAGAATTTACAAGCCAAATCAATCTGATAACGAAGATAATCAGTTGAATCTTCACCAGTAGCGATATCATACTCATCCAAGAACAAAGTTCCTGCAAGAGTCCAGTTCTTAAGAATAGCGTACTTAGCTTTCAGTCTATGACCTTGACCATTAGTACCACCACCCCATGAATCAGAGTCAGCGAACAGACCTACAACAGCATCTTTCTCAAGCATACGATAGTCATATCCAAGTGACCACTCTCCAGGATTCTTAGCTTTTCCAAGCGCTGCTCCAAACAAGAAACCAGTCTCATTATCGTCTGCTTCTATATTCATTGCATACTGACCAAAAACTTTAAATGGCAATTTGCCAATCTTAGTTCCAACATTTGCAAAAAATTCCACAGTTGTGAATTCAGTTGCATATGTGTCATCAACACTGCTGTTACCAAAGAAGCTATCATCATATAGAGGACCATAACCTTCCATGTTGTCGTAAGAGTAGATACTACCACCTGCAACAAAAGAAACTTTATCAGCCTTATATGTAAGACCTGCTTGACCTGTATAAAGCATACGATCACTAGCATCCTTAATTTCATCAATATAGAAAGCTCCACCACTCAAATCAATAGTCATACCTTCGGCAACATCAAAGCCGTAAGTAAGAGCAGCACCTTCAGGATTTACATCACCATCCCAAATCAGGTCTGATACACATATAAATGGTTTTTTCATCTTACCACCAACGAAGTTAACATCGCTGCTCCAAAGATTCCATTCTATATATGCAAGATCTAACCAGATAGCCTTACTTGTAAATGCTCCATCAAGAGTCTGATTTGAAGATGCTGGATCATCGCTGCCACTTGCCAGTCTGATTCCAACACTTACATCTTCGTTAACATCAGCATAAGCACCAATTCTAGCTCTAACTCTAGCACGAGTTCTAGTATAGTCCTTAGCATCATCATCAATTCCTTCAAAACGTAAACGCGCATCACCTTTAATAGTGATAGCTTTTACCCAAGCCGGAATTGATTTATCTATCATTGCTTCAACATCAGTTGATGTTACTGCTTTTGTCTCTTCTTTTGCATCAGCTGCGAAAACAGCCATTGCTGACACACTTAGTGTAAGTGTCAGAATTTGTGCAATCTTACATCTCATTAGGTTTTTACTCCTCTTTTTTTTTATGTTGGCTCTTCATAAATTATTGTGGGTCATTTATATTTGTTCGACCCCTCCAGGGTCGTATTGTGTTATTATAACTAACCCCGCATTGCATACGTGGCTA
>JGI1221J13441_10001161_pt1 | contig 11276 bp, 10 predicted proteins | sample LakVidmifraction_4_FD_13441 | JGI IMG/M metagenome (IMG submission 13441) | reverse complement strand
CACAAAAGCAGATGGACATGCTGCTACGCANCCGGGCTACCCCCGGCACTACGGCAGCCACTGGGACTAAGCGCGCACTCGAGAACTATGAGAAGCTCGTCACCATGTCGGGCGCGCTGTTTAGCTCTATGGACCAAGTGACCCGTGAAATCTCTGGCATGTCCTTCGCGGAGTTGGAGTATAACCGGCTTAAGAAGCTAGGTAAGTCGCACGAGGAAGCAGTCGAGGGGGCTGTAGAGGCGGCTGTACGCAACACCAACGAGACCATCGGTGACTATACCGATGTTGAGAAACTGGATGTGTTCCGGGGCGGTATGTTGCGGCGCATGATGGGCTTCCTACGCACCTACTCCGTGCAGCGCACGGCGTACTACTTCCGGATGCTAAACGCACTGACTGAAGGTGACCCCACGCAGTCGCGCCTACAGGCTTTCGGTGAGCTATCTATGGTGCTGAGTTTTACGGCGCTGGGCGCAGGGATTGGTGCTAACTTTGGTTACGGACTGATTACCGGCATTGTTAACACCATCATGCCTCTTTTTCTGGACGAGGACGAGATGGAGGAGTGGCGCAAGCTCGATCCCCTTGGTGCAGATAGCGCGGACTACAGGTTCCGGTTCCAGTGGCTACCTGAGCAGTTTGGCTCCGATTCTATGGCGACTAGGGTCGCTCAACGGGGAGTGCTCTCTGAGCTTACGGGGTACGATTGGACCACCCGCTTGTCCCAGAGTAACCTCTGGTTGCGGGACTTCCCACGTGGGGACAACCTGCGCGAAACGACGTTCAACTTCCTCTCTTCCAACCTCGCGCCGCAGGTTTCGCAGGGTGCTAACATGATCGACGGCATCAACGAATTTATGGAGGGTAACTGGTCGAAAGGCTTTACCAAAATCATGCCGGCAGCGGTGCGCGGTGCGTTCACAGCCGAGCGGTTCGCAAGCGAGGGGGAGACGACTAGGAGCGGCTTGCCGGTCCGTGAGGCGAGCGAGTTCACCACTAACGAGCTCGTCGGGCAGGTGCTTGGGTTTGCACCAAATGAGTTGGCACGGGTACGCGAAGAGAACCGCAAGACCCAGTCTTGGATGCGAGCTATGGAGAAGGAGCGCGGCAACCTGTTCAAGGAGTATCGCGATATTCTCGATGACTCGGACACCACTCAGGAAGATATCCAGATTATGGTGGAGCGGATCAAGCGCTACAACTCCAAGGTGCCTCTGGGCCCGAATGGTAGGCCGCTGTCTAGGTACCTAATTGAGCCGAAAGATGTATTCCAGTCGATACGCGGACGCGAGACACGGGAGCTCAAGTCGGTCGAGGGGGTCACTTACGGTGTGGGTGAGCGCGAAGCCCTACTTCCCAACGACACCTAATAAAATACCCCCGCTGGGGTGGCCCAGCGGGGGTAGGTGCAACCAGAGAGGAGCAAACTCTCGCGGCCTGTATAGTCACACCCGCCAGATGCGTAAACCCCTAATCCCAGACTTAGGGTCCACTATGCTCTTATGGACTACATTTAGCTTCAGCCTACGGACTACAGGGCGCACCTCGCGCCACGCTGCCTTGGAGTCTAGGCACGGGAAGAACAGCGACCTGCCTTTGGTGAAGGCCCGCCAGTTGATGAGGTACTCAACCCCCGCTACCCGCATCCCCCACGGCCTCCTGCTCGGTAGCAATATCAGTGAGAGCCTCAAAGTCCGAGTGCGTCCCGTCGAGGACCATTGCCCGCACGGGCGTCACACTCATAGGCATGCCCTTGGTCATGCGCTTCAGTTCGGTATCAATATACAACCCCTGACCCTTGAGCTTCTTGAGCGTCTCACGGTAACTGATGTTACGCAGTGAGCAGTATCGCCGGAAAGCAGACACAGCGATGTAGACCTTCTGGGTATCAGGCTCGTAACGTACCATAACCTCCTGTTTCGGCTCCAGTATAGGAATCCCCTGCATCTTGCTGCGCCGGTCCACCCCATCGTTGACGATGAGGATATTGTCCATACGTCCCATCAGGAAGTTCCCAAGTACCTCGTTATCGGCGTCAATCGGAGGGAGTACATCCTTGCGCAGCACTGTAAGCATCTCGCATACCCACTTAAAAATGGCCTTAAGGTCCCAGTCGATCAGGCCAAGGCGTTTGGCAATGCGGATACCTGCGATGTTGGATGCTGCCGTAGCCGACCAGAAACGCTCGCGCTGCGTTAGCTTGAGCTCGGTATCCAGCACATTCTGTATAGATAGGAAGAGGTTTTTAACCTCCTCGTAGTTCTCGAGGATGTGGCGCGCGTAGATATCGCCCGCGTGGCCGTAGTTCTCCATCAGCTGGTGGTCGAACATCTGCTTACCGGTCTCGGTGTCAACGGCATCGCTGTAGTCAAGGCTATACTCGATGATGCGCGCCATCTCGCCTTGCGGTGTCTCCTTGAGAAACTCCAGCTTCTCGTAGAACGAGTGGTTAGACGAGCATAGGGCGATGGTCTGCCACGACGTGAGGTTAACCCGTAGTTCGTTCGAACTCGCCTTCATGCGGTCCTTGCCGGTACCCTGAGTAATAAGATAGGCAAGCTCGCTCAGCTGCTTCGGCTCTGTGTTAGACATCTCGTCGAAGGTAACCGGCAGGTTACACAGGATACCGATCTTGAACACCTTGGAGTTGAACGTGTCGTCCTTCTTTGCACAGAGCTTCTCTGGGTGGCCCCACACGCTGTTGCACATATGCAAGGTGGTCGTCTTACCCGTGCCGGAGTTGGTATTAACGAGGTTGATGATCGCCCCGCGCTGGCCGGAGAACTTCAGGAGGGGGGCACCAAATGCGGTGGCAGCGGCAAACGCCGCGCCTTCAAGGCCCGGACGCCCGTAGAGGCTGAACACCTCTTTCCATTTTTCTATCGTGCCTGTGGGTACCATGTGGTCAGTAAGCACCTGAGTTACCGACGATGGGGGGCTATGGTACGTGCCCGCTGCGCTAATTTCACGATCACCAACGATGAACTTGCTGTCGCCGTCCACCCAACCAAACTGATTACGCATTTGCTCTGCCTTCTTCTTGTGCCTTAGGTTTTGATACGAACGGATGATGTAGTCCACGAGCATGTCGAACTGCTTCTTGCCCAGCAAGATGTCCTTACGTGCTAGCTCCTTACGGACCTCCGCAGGCTCCGTGATTTTGCTATTGGAGATGGTAAATTCTTCCACGCCGTCCTTCGGGGTATGCGACCGAAGCAGTACGACACCCCCCTCATTGGGGTCGCGCATGCGCTTCACCACGTACAGATCGTAAGGGTATATAAAGAAGGGTTCCCCCTCCTCCCCCTCCGGCTGGCGGTAGATGCCCCCGTCCTTCCCTCGCACGTAGGGGAACGGGTACTCGGGTATCTTGTACGTGGTGACCATGCCGTTGCTGGCCTCCTCCTCGAAGGTATTATCCTTCTCGGTGGCTTCCTCGATAACCTTGCCTAGCACGATAGGGGACTTAATCTTGCCCTTGTGAGGGCACCCGGTGCAGCCTCCGGGGTTATTGCTCTCAAACACCTCGCACGTGTGCGGCCCTACAATGTGCTTTAGCTTCTGCTCTGTCTTGTTCGGGTCGTAGTCGGGGTGGTCGGCAGACATGCGGTGGACCGCAGTGTCCTTGTCCTTGCAGAACTTTGCCACCGATAAGGCGTCGAACCAGCGGGGCTCAGAGAGGTCCTCCCGCTCAACGTAACAGGAGTTAAGCTGCGCGCAGCCGTTGTCACCGCGCCTCATTATACGGTCAAAGCTATTCTGGATGTTATCCTGTACCTGCTGCGCCAGCGCGCTAAGCCCGCGTCCGGAGCGCGGCACAAGCGCAGGCTGCTCTTTCACACCCAACACCTCGAGGAAGAGGCTGTAGGGTACGGGCTTACCCACATTGAGTACGGCTACCGGGAGCGGCTCATCCCCCTTGAAGTTCAACGTACCGGGCACCCGCAGGATGCGCGCGATCTCAACGCAGCTATTGTCCACCCGCAGCCCTTGAACCAAGCATACTTCCTTGAGGCGCTTGGCGACCAGCTCCCACTCTTGGCGGTCAACATCCCGATCTAGCGGCCAGTATACGTGGATGCCGCGCCCTGAGTTAACGAGGGTAGGTTTAGGCAGCCCTACGGTTTTACAAAAAGCGCGCAGGTCGGTGATTGCATCGTCCTGTGAGGGATATTCCTTACCGGGTCCGCAGTCGATATCGAGCCAGAAGGACTTAGCGGCTAGTACGTTATCCTTCTTACGAGAGCTGCCGTCCTTATATTTGGCTACCCCGAAGAAGATGTTGCGCTTGGTGCGCTGGAAGTGCTGTACCCAGTCATTAAACTCATCGCGTGTCGCAACAATCTCCTGCTGCCTACTTTCACCTTTGATGCCGACAACAGCGAACCAGCCTTGCTCCGGCTGCACTGCTGTCAGAAGATCGAAATTGTCCATATCGTAGACACCACCCCACGGAGCGAGAACTTCACCCCTCTACGCTGTTAATAGTACCGGTTAAGTTAACCAGCCGTGCTTTCAAGCTCAGCAAGATAGGTCTCAATCAGGGAGGTTATGTTAGGCTGCGGGGCCGAAGCCCCGCAGTACCAGTTATACACCGTAGCCCTAGTCACACCCATACGCGCAGCGATCACGGAGACCGGCACATCCTTTTTGATGCACACCCGGCCAAGGCGAACGCCTAGCTTGCGCTTATCTGCCTTCGCGTTCAAGTCACGAATACGTAGACTGTAGCCAAGGCTCATCAGTCCTCGTCCTCGTCGTCATCGGCCCAAGCGTTGAGGACTTTAGTAAGACCCTCTGAGGGCTTAGCCGCCTCTGCCTTCTGGGCAGCGCGCTTGGTGGGGGCGACTTTGGGCTCGTCCTCGTTCTCGTCCTCGTCCTCATCGAGCCACGGCGGAGTAGCAGCTTTCTCGGGCTTCGCCGGGGCAGCAGTTTTTGCAGGGGATTTAGCGCGCTTCAGCGGGGACGCTTCGGCTTCGGCCTCTTCTTCGTCTTCCACCTGCCGCTCAATCAGCACGGTTTCCGCCTTGGGCTTGGCGGTAGCGCCGTCAGCGCCGTCCACGGTCAACTGTACCAGCCGCTGCGTAGCAGGGTCTTCCTGCGCGGTGCGCACCAGATCGTATTCCGCGTCCGTGATTTGGCGGGACGGAGTGAACTGCAACTGCATCGTATCGGCGTCGAGGTTGTAGGCGATGTTGGTAACCACGTAGTCAACCGACTCTTCATTGGCAGCCAAGAAACGCACGTAGCTCTCGAACGGGTGGGTGATACCGTTGCCTTTGCCGAACAGCGACTTTGCAGGGATGTTGAACTGGTAGGTGTCCCCAGAGACATCGCCCTCAAGTAGCACCGCCACACGGCGCTGGAAGCGACACGCCTTGCCCTTGCCGTTCTGACCGGAGCCGTCGATGTTGTTCTTACAGGTGACGCAGTTTGCCGCCTGACGGTTTGGTACATTGGCCTCCGGCACCTCGCCGTTGTTCGCCCAGCAATCAGGCAGGGTCGGCTTGGCGTCCGGATCGTACTTACCCGCATAGAAGGTGCGGCTCACCTTCGGCAGCATGGCGACGATGATAGCGTTGAACTCGCCACGGATGGCCTTGCCGATCTGCTCGCCGCCCACAATGCGCTTGAAGGTACCGTTGGTGTTAGTCTGGATGCGACGCCCCGAAGTAGTGGTAGCTACCGTCCTAGTTAGCTCCGAAACAGGGCGGCGGATATTCGAGACTGCGTTATCGTCTTTGAAGATTGCGATGTTGCTCATTACTTCCTCACTTATTGGTTGGCTTGCGTACGGTGATAGCGTACTTGGTGTCTGCGTTGAGACCCATTGGTAGGGTCTCGGGGTTATCTTCAAGAAACTGCTTCATGTTACCATTATGGATGCGCTGCTCCAGAAGGAACGGAGCATCCTGCTCCTTGATGAACTGGTACATGGACTGCCAATCGTTCGTCCAGTACCTAGTCGCCGTACGACGTGTCACGGTACCCATAGGGGTCCGCATGCTGTCAAGGTTCTGTTCGTTGCAGATTTCGAGAATTTTGGCGCTGACGATATCCAGCTGACCCTTAAGCTCCCCGACTTCTCCTTTGTGTGCGGTTTCCTTCTCGTCGATCACCGCCCGGATTTTCCGGTAGATGCTGACGAGCGTATCCGCAGGTACGTCTGCTAGGTCCATATTTTGCTCCTCTATGGTCGGTATTATGTAGAACGTGTTTTAAACAGTGTCAAGCGCTACGCGCCCAAAATGTCCCGATACAGACCGATCAGCTTCTGGTGGTTGCCGATGTTCTCACGTAGCATCGTATACAGCTTGTCCTCCACCGGGCTGCCTTTGATGTGCACGATGGTCATGGCGTTTTTCTGGCCGGGCCGGTCGATGCGCGCGTTGGCTTGGAGGTAGGTTTCCACTGAGGTGACGGGTGCGTACCAGATTATAGTATCCGCCGCTGTCAGCGTAAGCCCGTGGGATGCAGCCTGCGGCTGGATGAGCAGCACCTGCGGGTCCTTCTCGGTTTGGAACCGATGCACGATGTCGCTGCGCTTGTTGACCGACACCTTACCGTTGATGACCGCACACGGGATGCCCTCCTTATCCATCCTAGCGCGTAGTAGCTCGATAGTGTGTGTGAAGGGGATGAACACCAGCACCTTGTTGGCCGTCTCCGCGATGGCCTCCAGTACGGCGTTAATCCGATTGCTGACGTCGAAGTGCAGCACCGCGCCAGTGTCCGTGTAGACCGCGCCCCCGCTGATCTGGAGCAGCTTGTTGATCTTGGTAGCTGCGTTGACTGCGCTGACTTCCTCGCCCGCTGCCTCGAGCAGCATCTCGTCCTTGAGGAGCTTATAGTACTTCGCCTGCTGCGGGGTGAGGGGCGCATCGCGCTCAGTGTGCGTGACCTCGGGCAGGTCGAGACAATCCTTTTTCTCGAACCGGATGGCAGGCTGTAGCACCTTATGTACAAAGGCGGGGGCAGTGGGCTTAGGCGTCCATTTGAACTGCGTTACCTTGGTCAGGACCGTTGCGCGAAACTCGGTGTAGTACTTCGGGCAACCCTCAGGGTTCACCAGCTTGGCAAGCCCATAAGCGTCCACGGGAGACTGCGCGGCAGGCGTGCCCGTAAGCATCCAGAGGCGCGGGTCAGTGGCCTTGATGATCTGGTTAAGCACCTTCCAACGGTTGGTCTGTGCATTCTTGTAGGCGTTGGCTTCATCCACCACGATCAGGTCAAAACCCCCAGCGACGATCTCGTCCTTGACCACGTTGAGGCCGTCAAAGTTAATGATGACAAACTCCGCGCCAGACGCGATAATCTTCTTGCGTTGATCGGCAACGCCGTGCGCTACGCCGCATGAGCGGTGCATAGCAAAGGTGAACAGGTCGCGCTGCCAAGCCGACTTCATGATCGACAGGGGGCATAGCACCAGTATGCGCTTAATCAGCCCCTTCTTGATGAGGTAGTCCGCCGCCCAGATAACGCTGGCTGTCTTACCCGTACCCTGCTCGTTGAAGCAGAACGCTTTGCGCCGGATCGAGAGGAACGACGAGGTTTCCTTCTGGTGGTCGAACGGCGTGTATTTGCCGGTCCACTGGTAGTCCTTAAGGATGGGAGAGGGTACGTCGCTATACAGCTGCGCTAGCTGTTCTGCTTCCTTGTGCCCCCAGTGGACGAGGACCCCGCCTTCGACCTTGGTACTTTTTGCGATGGCCCCCGTCACAGCGGCGGTATCTGACACATCCAGCAGGAGTGCCCTATTATCTACGATCTGCACTAGTTTGCTCCTAGTAGGTTACTTCTTGCGCTCGCGCTTGCTCGTTTCTGATACGAGGTTGCCTTTGCTATCCCGCTTGAATGAACGGTTCTTACTCTTCGCTTCTACCTTCAGGCCGGTACTATTGTTACCGCCCTTGTCGAACGCCTTCACGTGGGCGACATCCTTGCCATCACCCTTCTTGACCTTACCCTTTTTAGCCATCGTGGCGCGGGCGGCGTTGCGCGCTGCGCGGTTCTTCTTCTGCTTCGGGTCGGCATGATAATTGTCGTACTCGGCGCGATAATCGCGGGGCATCACTTCCTCCTAGGCTTCCAGTGCTCGCAGCTTGTGACCGGGCACCACCCGCACAGCGGGCTGGTCTTAGCGTTCCATACACCATTTTCCATAGCCGCGTCGAGCCGGTCCAGCTGCTCATCGAACACGGCCAGATACCGACTACGCTCGGTCACCATATGCTTTTTGGGTATAAGGTTTCCGCTAACAACGTAGAGAAGTGACGACTTGACCGTGGTCACTTCCGGGAAATGCGAGAACAACGCACCGGCCAGCAGATCGAGCTGCTTGGTATCAGCGTAGCGCGCGTTCTTCCCCGTCTTGTAGTCCACACACCATGCACGGTGCCCGTCAACCACCACCAAGTCGGCTACCCCGCGCCACCATACGTCCTTGGCAAAGAAATCGCAGGGGGAGAAGTCCTTGCGGATGCCTAGCTTAAGCTCGGCATGCTTCTCTCCCGGCAACTGCTCAAGCCGCTCGACGATGGGGCGCATGAATGCAAACTTATCCGGAATGGGGGTACCATTCCGGATATATTCCTCGGCAGCAAGGTGGACAGCGGTGCCATAGTCCGCCGCCTCACCCGGCGTATCTTTAACGTCCTTAACCACCTTGAGGTGGAAGTACTTCTTCGGACATTGGTCGAAGGTCTTGATCGACGAGTAGCTCCATGCGGTCATTTGGTTTTTAGTCCCCTAGCTGCGCGGCGCACTTGAGAGATCGTATTAAGAAGCGCGCGTCGATCCACTCCCGCTGCGTTACCCTTAGGGTATATACCAACCATGTGCCCACACAACCGCACTTTGTGGTGTCTAGTCCCCTCGACTACATCCCAAGGCAGCCCAGTGTTATCTAGCTCTGCCACGAGTAATGGGTGTAGTTTCACTGGGGCTCCTCCAAAACCTCTACAAGCTTCTGTGCGTAGTGCGCCAACTTCTTGGCGTTGATAATGGGTGTATCCTTATCGCCTAGCCGCATCACGTACTTCAGACAGTTAGCGCGGTAGGCACCGATCCGCTGCTCTACGGGCCAAGTGTCGTACACGTCCCAAGGCTGCACCGCCTTAGTCTTATAGTGGTCACCGCCAACCTGAGTATCCCGCACTGTCGGCGCTGTGCTTGGCTCGATGGGGCTCTGTGCTTGGGGGATTGTAGGCTCAGCCCTACGCTTCTCTTTACGCAACGTGTTGACGTAGTTTGCGTGGCACCCAACGCTGTCAGCAATCACCTTATCGGTCCTATCGGGGTACTGAGCCAACATATTCAGAACGTGCTCCCGCTTAGTCACATGGGAGCTTGGCGGCTTAGGCACGCGCTTCTCTGCACGCACCGTGCTGACGTAGGTCGGGTTGCACCCAACGACGCGAGCAATCACCCTGTTGCTCCTATCGGGGGAGCGAGCTAGCTCATCCAGAACGCGCTCCCGCTTACTCCCGTGGGGGTTTATCGGCTTAGGCACGCCATTCTCTGCGCGCAGTGCGTTGACGTAGCCTTTAGTGCAGCCCACGGCGGCGACGATATCTTTAGTGGTTATGTTGGGGGAGGCAACCAGCACTTCCAAAACGCGCTCCCGCTTATTCCCGTGGGGGGCTGTAAGCTCAGCCGCGTGCTTCTTTCTACGTAGCGCACTAGCGTAGACTTCGCTGCACCGCGCGGCTGTAGCAATCACCTTAATAGGCGCGAGGGGGAAATCAGCCAGCACTTCCAGAACGCGCGCCTTCTTGTTCTTGCGGGGGCTTACCGGCTCAGCCGCGCGCTCCGGGTTACGCAACGTGCTGACGTAGTTTACGTGGCACCCAACGAGGGCAGCGATCAGCCTATTGGTCCTATGGGGGAAGTTAGCCAGCATAGCCAGAACGCGCGTCTTATCATCCGCGTGGGGGCTTGTCGGCTCAGCTGTGCGCCTCTTGTTACGCAGCATACCGACGTAGCTTTCGGTACACCCAACAATGTCAGCGATCCCCTGATTGGTCCTATCGGGGGAGCGAGCCAGCTCATCCAGAACGCGCGCCTGCTTATTCCCGTGGGGGCTTATCGGCTTAGGCACGCGAATCTCTCTACGCAGCACGTCGATGTAGCTTGCGTCACACCCAACGGTGTCCATGATACTCCTATTAGTTATATTGGGGGAGGACGTCAGTAAATCCAGAATATGCGCCCGCTTAGTCCCGTAGGGCTGCTTCTTATTAACCATTAGTTTGCTCCTTGTTTGGTGTTGCAGTAGTTTTATTCTGGGGCCTTATTTAGCTGTGCATTATATATTCGGGTCGATTCGGGCCTCACAGCTCGGGGTTCTTCTCCATTAAGAAGCTCGTTTATTGCGTCGGCATGTGCCTTATCCAGCACGATACTTCGTTGAGCCTCGTGGATAGCTTGCTGCTCCTCTTTAGAGGCTGCGATTCCAAGCACCTTTAGGGTGTTATACCAGCGCCCCGCATATAGGCTTTCAAACTCCTCCGGGTTACTCTTCATTCTAGCCAGCAGCAGCTCGACTACTGGATGCAATTCGTTATCCGCCATAGCTTACTCCCATCTTGCTCTCACAATTCAACGGCAGGCCCGGTGCCCACTTGGGGCGCATCCGCATGCACTGCTCTACGAAGGTCCGGGCTTCCCCGGCTTCTGCTACAGGGGCGATAGCGCCCACAGCGTCATGCACGGTCATCACCACACGCAGCCTGCGCGCGACCATCAGCATCTGTTCACCGATCACAATGCGGGCGAGGGCTTGGCAGATATTCTCCACCGCCTTACCGCCGTATATGCGCGTATCCAGCGTGGACCGGCCCCTCTTGGTATCGTAGACTAAATCCCCATCCTTATTCTCGCGTAGGTTAGGATAGCGCACGTACATCCCGTTAGGGAGCTTGATGCCCAGCAGGTCTACCGTCAGCACACCCTCACGCCCCAACTGGCTAGAGCGCTGCGTCTTAAGTGCTAGCAGCGCCTTCCCGGCGCTACGCCACAGCTCCGGGATCATCGGATAGGTTGCGCGGTACACGCTGATGATGCGTTTGCACTCGCCCAGCGGGAGGTCCACGTTGAACGTCTTGAGCTGCGACTGGAACTTATCAGCCCCCATGCCGTATCCGCAGTTATGGACAATAAGTGGTCCTGCATCCGTCGCAACTGTGTACCTGTTCCTCGGCCCTGCGTAGGCGATGTCGTAGGTCATTAAGTTCCGACTGTAGGATGCTGACTTTCCTGCGGTTGGCGTGGTTATC
>JGI1221J13441_10001160_pt1 | contig 11277 bp, 18 predicted proteins | sample LakVidmifraction_4_FD_13441 | JGI IMG/M metagenome (IMG submission 13441) | reverse complement strand
AAAACAATATAATATATATTAATTATTTTGTGTCTAAAATAAATAAAAGAATTTAGTAATTACTATATACATTATAATATATATATGCTATAATTATTACAGAAGCAAAAGTTAATCAAATACCTTAGAGGAGGAATAGTAAATGGAATATGTAAAATGTATAGAGATAGTTAGGTTAGTAATAGAAAAGTATGAGGAAGAATATTCAATAAGAGCTATTGCAACAATGGTAGAAGAATTAGTTAATATCTCAGAGGAGGAATAGTAAATGAATAAAGAATATGTATTAAAAATTAATAAAGAAAAGCAAGAGTATAAAGAAAAGGTTTTTATTTATTTAGACATATTAAGAGATACAGGTGTTACTAATATGTTTGGTGCAGTTGAGTATTTAGAAGTAGCATTTGGTTTTGAGCATAAAGAAGCTAAAGCATATTTAATTGAATGGATGGAAACATTTAGCAGCAGACATAATCAGACATAATCCAAAACATAAATAAAAAATTATATAAAGCACTCAGAGGAGACCACTAGAAACTTAGTGGTTTATTCTGTTATTATAATACATTTTAAGTCTAATCATGCAGACTATAAAAGCTTTGAAATTAGGCACTTATGCCGTAAAATATGGGAGGACAAAATGGAAAACAAAAGATTAGATTTACAACGGTTTGCTGGTATTGAAGAGATATTAGAAAACCACAAAGAAGAGTTTGGGGAGGATACAAGCATTAAGGACAACTTTGGAACTATTTCAGAGAAGTTAAGTGGATTAGGTTATGAAGTATTAATTAACAATAAGAAGCAAGCTGAGTTCATTCCTTCAAGTCGACTTGGAGAAGTAATTGGGCAGCGGGATACATTTAAGCAAAAGGTTGAAGAGTTGAATGGTTCATTGACTGAGCTGCAAACAAAAGCTGGAGATAACCAACAACTTAAAGATGACTACCAGAATTTAATAAACAAGAACCAAACATTGCTTGCAGACTTAGAGACAACTAGAGTAAATACAGAGATTATGTTAGGTGCTAAAGATGCTATAAATGCAAAAGATTTGTTAGTGTTTGTTAATATGGATAACATCAGAGTTAATGCAAAAGGTGAGATACTTGGAGTAGATGCAGAGATTGAAAGATTGAAGCTAGATAAACCGTATTTATTTGAAGTAGATAAAGCAGCTAGAAAGGGTGGAGCAGACCCAGGTAACGATGATAAAAATGATGCGTTAAAATTAAGTGGTATGAATGCAATGATTAGAAAAGCAGCAAATAGGTAGTATAATAAAAAGGAGGAATATATACATGAAATATACATTAGATTTACAGAGATTTGCAGTAGCTATTGCAAGAGATGGAGTTGAAGCGCTAGTTCCTGAAGATGCATCTAAGGAGATAATCCAAGGGATACCAACATATTCAACAGTTATGCAATTAGCAACAAAGGCAGCTAACATGCCTAGAAACCAGAGAAGAATACCAGTACTTAGCACATTACCAACAGCTTACTTTGTTGATGGTGATACTGGATTAAAGCAAACTTCTAAACAAGCTTGGGGAAATAAGTATTTGAATGCTGAAGAGCTTGCAGTTATAATCCCAATTCCAGAAGCAGTTTTGGATGATGTTGATTATGACATATGGGCAGAAGTTAAACCAAGAATTATGGAAGCCTTTGGTATTGCATTTGATAACGCAGTATTCTTTGGAGAGAATGCTCCAGCATCTTGGCCGGTAGATTTGTTTGCAAGCGCAACAGCAGCAGGGAATGTTACTGCTATTGGAACAGGAGCAGATTTATATGATGACATCTTAGGAGAAGACGGAGTTATATCTTTAGTTGAGCAAGACGGATATATGGCAACAGGTCATGTTGCAGCAATGCAAATGAGAGGCAAGTTAAGAGGTCTTAGAGATTTACAAGGACAGCCTTTATTTAAAACAACTGTTCAAAGCTCTACTTCTTATGAGCTTGATGGAGCGCCTATGTTCTTTCCACAAAACGGAGCATTTGATGTAACAAAAGCTTTAATGTTCTCAGGTGATTTCAAACAAGTTATATATGCAATGAGACAAGATATAACTTATAAGATTTTGACTGAAGCAGTTATTCAGGATGGAGCAGGAGCAATAGTTTATAACTTAGCTCAACAAGATATGGTTGCATTAAGAGCCGTAATAAGAGTTGCTTGGCAAGTACCTAATCCAATCAATAGACTTAGTGCTGTTGAAGCTGAGAGATTTCCAATTGCAGCATTAACACCAGATATAACACCATAGTATAAAATTAATGGAGGGGTAAAACCCTCCGCCTTATTGTTTAACTAAAGGTGTATCCAGCCTAAAAAGAAATGGAGACTTTAATTCAAAGGAGGAATATAAGTGAAAGTTAAAATGAATGTAAATACAAACTATCAAGGTTTTCATAAAAAAGGTTCTAAAGTAAATGTATCAGATGAAATAGGTAAAAGATGGGAAGCTAATGGAATTGCAGAATTAGTTGAAGAAGTAGTAAAAGAAGATAAGACTCCTGAAGTAAATGAAGATGCAGCAGCAGAAATGGAAGGTCAAGTTAAAATTGATGATGTATTAGCAAAAGCTGAGCTTAAAGATTTAACTGCTAAAGAGCTATATGACAAATGTGTAGAAGCAGGAATTGAAGTTGAGCAAAAGCAAGCTAAGAAACATTATATTGATTTACTGACAGAATAGTTAAGGGGGTATAAATTATGCCATACCCAATATATGCAGTAGAAAGTGATTTGCTAAACTATTTGGGCTTACAATTATCAGAAGAGCTACCAGCAGACTTTGGAAGGTTGTTAAAGAGAGCAAGTGAACTTATTCAATATGCAACTCAAGGTAATGTTATTATTACATTAGAAGATCATTTAGATGCCTTAAAGCAAGCAACATGCGCCCAAGTGGAATATTGGATTGAAGCTACAGAAAATGCAGCAATTTCAGGTAATGATGTTGATAGTTTTAGTTTAGGCGACTTAAGTATGAATTTTGGAAAAGGTAGCAGCAGCGCAAGTTCAACACAAAGGCAATTAGCTCCAAGAGCTAGAATATATTTATTGTCTGAAGGATTATTATATAGGGGAATAAATAGTATTAGTTCTGGGGTGATATAATGAGGAAACTACCATATCCTAACACAGACAATACTCCAATAAAAATTGAGATAACTGATGGATTGGATAGAGACGGGGTACCAAAAATAATAGCAACCATTAATGATAAGTGTACTTTGAATAGTAAAAATTTATATGTTAGAGATACTGATGGTAAGCTACTAAAATTAGAGTCTAGGTTATATATTGGTAAAGACATAGCTCCTGATATTATGCAGCTAGAAGGACAGGTTACTCTATTTGGAGTAGAGCATAAGATATATAAATCAGCAAGACCTAGGAACCCAGATGGCACAGTTCACCATACAAAACTGGAGCTGATTTAATGCATGTTAAAATAAAAATGGATAAAGCTGTATTAAGAAAACTAAGTGCAGCGCAAAGGAAAGCAGCATTAAGGACAGCTGAACAAATGAGACATGAAATAATAACTGAAGCAAGAATGCCATTTGATGAAGGTACATTGCAGAATGTGCAAACAAGCACTGAAGTTAGACATAATGGTGTTAGAATAAATCATGATACTCCATATGCAACAAGGCTATATTTTAATCCGCAGTATAATTTTGATACTACTATTAATGCCAATGCAGGCGGATTATGGTGGGAAGATTATTTAACTGGAAGTAAAAAGAAAAGACCAGAAAAGTTGTTTGCTCACTATTATAGAAAAGTAAAAGGAGGGTTATAATGCTAATAGATAATTTTATAGAATATTTAGAAACATTATTTCCTGATATTGATTTCTATAATGGCTCTATTGATAGAAACTTACAACAATGCGTTGGGGTATATTTGGCGCAAGGTGGTAGTTCTCAAATAGCTTTAGGCGGCCTAGATAACACCAGTTTTAATTCAAAAACCATATCCCTTTTAATCCATTGGACAGAGAATGCTAATTCATGCGAGGTGTTAGCAACATCAATTTATAATACTTTGCAAGGTAAGTCTAATATATATATAGGCGGTAAAAGAATAGCTGCAATTAATATGCTAGATGCTGGGCCAATAAATATAAACAGGGATAGTAATAATATATGTGAAATGGTAATTAGGATAAGTATAATATATGACAGGGAGGTTATTTAATGAATAAGAACAAATTAAATTTACAATTGTTTGCAGCAGGAGAAGGAGTATTTCCTGTTCATAATAATATATTCACAGTAGCAACTGATGGTAGGTTGTCAGCAACAATGGTTACTATTAAAGATTTAGAAACATTTGCTCCTTCTATTGATGGTAACACTGAAGAGTGGACACCAATGGACCAAGAAGGATGGATGCGAAGAGCAGTAACAGGAAAAGCATTAACTATATCATTCTCAGGTAAAAGAAACTATGGTGATCCAGGAAATGATTATATAGCAGGGTTATTGATAGCAACAGGGCAAGATGTAGAAACTACATTTGAATGGGTGATGCCATCTGGAGCAACATTAAGTATTCCTTGTGTAATAAATCTATCAACTCCGGGTGGTGGAGATAGTACTAATATTGATGGTTTGGAATTTGAAGTATTGTCAGATGGTAAACCAACATTTACACCAGCTGTATAGCAAACAATAGGGGACTTTAATTAGTCCTCTTTACTTCAATTTAGAGGAGGAGAATATATGAAAGCTAAAGTATTGAAAAGATTCTTTGATAAAGAGGATAAAAAAGTAAGAGAAGAAAAAGAAGAGTTTGAAGTTAAAAAAGAAAGGTTTGATAAACTTAAGCAATTAGGTTTTGTTGAGCTTAAGTGGGAGGAAGATAATAATGGCAAAGTTAGTAAATTTAACGGATAAGTTTAGTAAGATAAAACCACAAATACAAATAGCTGAAATAATCTATGATGTTAATGATAGCATGGAAACAATTATAAAATTTCAAGAGCTTGCAAATGAAGGAACTCTTGAAGGGTTTACTAAAGCTTTTGAATTAGCATTAGGAAAGCCTGCAGTAAAAGAATTAAAATTGCTTAAGATGAGTCAAGAAGATATTAGAGTTATAATGATTGGTATCATGGCTTCTGCCAGAGGAATGGAGTATGATGAAGCAGAGAAATACTTTCGTAGCTAAAAGTAATGAAATAAGATGGTATGATATTAATGATGATTGGGATTTGATAGAGTCTAGTTTTTCTAAGCAATATGGAATAAGAATAAGACAACATACTGATATGCCATGGGCTGAATTTTGCAATTTAGTAAGTGGGTTTATGAGTGATACTCCATTAGGACAAATAATTGCTATTAGATCTGAAGATGATAAGAGCGCTATTAAAAACTTTAATACTTCACAAAGAAAGATTTATGCTGCATGGAAGTTGAAACTAGCTAATGATAAGCTAGAAAACCTTGATGATTTAGATAAACAAATGCAGAATTTAGAAAAGGCAATGGAACTAGCATTTGGGAGCAAATAATAGAGGTGGTGGAATATGTCAACAAGCGTAGGTAAAGCGTATTTAGATATGAGGTTAAATTATAATAAATTTGATAAAGATTTAAAAGGAATAGGTGGTAAATCAAAAGGAAAGATTATGGGCACATTTGGTAAGTTAGGTAAACTTGCAGGGTTTGCGTTTGCAGCTAAAATGCTAGTAGATTTTGGTAAATCATCATTAAAAATTGCTTCTGATATTGCTGAGGTACAAAACGTTGTTGATGTAACATTTGGGGCAATGGCAGAAGATGTAAATGCATTTGCAGATACCGCAATTAAGTCATTTGGTTTATCTGAGCTTGCAGCTAAAAAGTATGCCTCTACTATGGGAGCAATGTTAAAGAGCTCAGGTATTGGTGGAACTGTGGCAAAAGATATGTCTATAGAAATAGCTAAACTAACCTCAGATATGGCTTCATTCTATAATTTAGAATATGATGATATGTTTAGTAAAATACTATCAGGCATGAGCGGTATGACAATGCCATTAAAACAACTTGGTATAAACTTAAATGTAGCTAATTTAGATGCGTATGCATTAGCACAAGGAATGGGCAAAACATATGCACAAATGAGTCAATCTGAACAAGTGCTATTAAGATATAATTATCTTTTAAAAGCATCTTCTGATTCACAAGGAGACTTTGCAAGAACTAGTGGTAGTTTAGCTAACCAAGTTAAGATACTTAAAGAACAATGGAAAGTATTCATGGGACTAATTGGTAACGCACTGACGGAAATAGTATTACCTCTTGTTAAAGGTTTGAATTTCTTATTAGGAATTTTAATAGATATAACTAAAGAGATAGGTAAATTATATACATTAATAACAGGCAGGAAAGCAACAGTTACAGCAAGTAATAATAACATCTCTGATACTGCTGGAGATGCAACAGATAATGAAGAAGATTTAGCTGATGGTATAGATAAAGCAGGTAAAGCAGCTAACAAAGCATTAGCATCTTTTGATGAACTCAATATATTACAAAAAGATATGGGTAGTGGTAGTGGTGGCGGTATTGATGATACTGGATTAGGTGAAATAATTCCAGAAGGTAAAAGCGAAATAAATACAAATATTTCAACAACAGCAGTAGATGATGGGTTAAGTAAAGATAGGTTTGATGGATTCTTTATATGGATTACAAATAAGTGGAATGCATTAAAGCAAATGTTTGCAATACCTTTGTTAGTACCATCACCAGTATTTGCAAATTTACCAAGTCCAATTTATAATCCTAATTGGGGATTAACACCACCGATGCCAGTACCAGCTTTTAGACCAATACCAAGTCCAGTTTATAATCCTAATTGGGGTTTAACTCCTCCAATGTCAGTGCCAGCATTTCAACCAATACCAAGTCCAATTTATAAACCAGAATGGGGATTAGAAGTACCACAAATACCGGTACCACTATTTCCAGCTATTGAGCATGGTAATTATGATGTATCACTAGAAGCAATTAAAACAATACATGCAGAAACAGCTAGAGCAATGGAATTAGAGAGTGCTGGTGTTTCAAAGAGAATTTCTGAAGGGCTAGTGACTGCAGCTAATCTAAATGAAAAAAATTATAATACACACGGATTAAACATGGGTAGTATAGCGCTAGGAATATCAGCAGTGCTGGTTGCTAATATAAGTCAAGGATTAATTACTACAGGAGCAAATATAAACAGCACAATAACAAATACACAAAGTAACATGGAAACTTGGGGGAAAAATTTAGGTAGTATAGCAGCACAAACTGCGAAATCATTTGCAGCTAATATAGCAGAAGGATTGAGAGTTACTGCTCAAAATACAGTTACTTTTGCCAACGGGCACTTAACCAATTTAGTGTCTTGGGGCAATGGGGTTTTATCAGTAGCAGCAGATACCGCAAGAGGGTTTGTGAGTAATATGGTAGCAGGGTTTAGGTCTACTTGGGATAGTTTTAAAAGTTTAATGAGCGGTATGGGTGAAAAGGTATCAGGATTTTTTAGAGATCATGGTAAGTTAATATTAACTATAGGTGCCATAGGCGCAGTAGCAGTTGGAGGTTTTGTATTAGCTCCATTAATACCAAGTGCAATAGGCTATGGGTCAGCAGCATTAGGTGGGTTAGCAGCAGTAGGAGCGATTAGCAAAAGGTGGAATAGTTGACCAGCCTACATTAGCTATGGTAGGAGAAGCAGGTAAAGAAGCAGTAATACCTTTAGAAAATAATACAGGTTGGATGGATAATATGGCAGCTAAAGTTGCAAGTATGATAGGTGGGTCTGGAGGTAACGGATCACAACCTATTAATGTAGTAGTTAAAATAGGGGAAGATACTATAATGGAATATTTTATAGATGCAATGAATAGGGAAAGTATACTAAGAGGGGATCCAATAATACCAGTATAAGGGGTGGGAATATGGCAAATGATATATTAGTAATTGATGGAACTACAATGCCCTCGCCCACTGTTTATACGGTAGGGCATATGGACCTAGATAGTTCAGACACTTATAGAAGTGAAGTAGGTGTAACACAAAGAGATAGGATAAGACAAGGTGTTAGAAAGATATCATTAGAATGGTTAATGCTAACAGCAGGAGAAATTCAAATTGCATTAGCTGCAATCAAAAAACCTGATTTTCCTGTTACATTTTTAGACCCAGAGCTAGGTATAGTTACTAAAAGATTTTATGTAGGAGATAGAAACCCAATGACATTAATGTATAATAGATTTGGGCAGGAACGTTGGAGCATAAGTTACAATTTAATTGAGATGTAAGGAGGTGGAATTTTGTACCCAGTATCATTGTTATATAAAGATAAAATAAAAAGTACTAATAGACTATTTAAAGCTAAAATAACAATAGAACATGCAGCAGGAACTATAGTTTTAGAAGATAAAGATTTAGTAGTAAATACACTTATGTTTTCTGAGTCAACTCAACCGTCAGAAGATTTTATTATTGGAGGAACAACTATAAGTTCAGTTTCATTTAGCATATTTAATAAAGATGAATATGATGATATTGATTTTGATTATACTAAAGTATTTGTTGAGATTAGTTTACTAGTAAGAGATAAGATTGATGCATACTTTATGCAGCCCTCACAACCAAGTAAAATGCCAGGAGCTTTAAGTGACGAGATATGGGAACCAGTTCCATTAGGGATTTTTTTAGTTGATGATGTAAAAAGACAATTAAATACTATTCAATTTAAAGCAATGGATTATATGATAAATTTTGGATTATCTTATAGTTTATCTACTATATCATATCCAACAACTTTATATCAAATGTATATTGAAGCTTGTACTACTTGTGATGTACAGGTAGGAACATTTGACTTTCCTAATAAAAATTATATAGTAAGTAAAAAACCAGTAGGTGATTATTCTTTTAGAGATATAATAAGTTCTATTGCTGAGCTTAGCGGAACATTTGCTAAAGTTAATAGAGTAGGAGCTCTAGAGTTAAAATGGTATGAACCAACAGGATTAGTATTAGGTCCTGAGCATAGAGAAAGCTTGCTAACAGGTGATGGTGTTATTCAAATAACTGGTGTAGCTACAACTATAGATGATATTGTTTATATAGCAGGTAATGATGATTATGCTATTAATTTAACAAGTAATCCATTACTTCAAGATAATTATGAAGCAGCTTTATTAGTTGTATATAATGCAATTAAGGATACTTCATTCATGCCATACACATCATCTTGGCAAGGTAATCCAGCAATTCAAGCGGGGGATATGATTACTCAGATTGATAGGCTTGGAAATATATATCCAACTTTAGTTACTAATGTTACTTTTAAGTATAGAAGAAAAAGTGCTTTAAGTGGAAGAGGCTTACCAATAATTAAGAAAAGATATAGAGATGCAGGAAGCAAGATGGTAGCGCAAATAGTTCAAAAAGTAGAAAAAGAAGTAGGCGATAAAATATCAGGATTAGAACAAGCGCAAACAAATGCAACTGATTTGATATCTAAGATGTTAGGTGGCTATCTTATAGAGGATAAAGAAAATGCTATTATTTACATAGCAGATAATCCTGATATAAATTTAGCTTCTAAAGTATGGAAATATGGAATTGGTGGTTTTGGTTATAGTAGTACAGGTAAAGATGGGCCATTCAATACCGCTGTAACAGCTGATGGCAGTATAGTAGCTATGCTAATAAGTGCAAACATAATAACAGCTGATATGGTGAAAACAGGCATCTTACAAAGTGAGGACGGTTCAACTTGGATAAATTTAGATAATGGTAGTTTTAATTTTAAAGGCGTGCTTCAATACGTTGATGGTGCATTAACAATTAGTTCTCCAGATTTAGATGCAGTTTTAGATGATGCAAATGATTATACTGATACTAAAGTTGCAGCTATACCGGTAGTTGATACTTCACAGTTTGCTCCAAAAGTATTTGGTGGCGGATTGATGGAGATGTCAGATGCAAAAGGTTTTGTTGCTTATAAGACTTTGGCCAAGACGGAATTTACTCAACTATACCCTGATGGATTATATAGAGTATCAAACAATGGAGCAACTAAAAGACCATACTTCTTTGAGAGAGAAGCAAAGCTTGTAGGTAATACCACTTATAGAAGATGGACAGCTAGTGAATGGCCTACTGATGCTGAGATGATAGCATATCTTAATCCTTATTATAATGTTACTTTACCAGCAGATTTCATAGGTAAAAATTTTAAAGTAGTAGCTCAAGCTTGGATGGGAGATGGAGTTTTTATAAATAGTAATGTTGATAAGGCTATGAGGTTTGCTGCACAAGATGCTTCATTCTTGCAAATTCAAGATATGAATGGGAATGTGTGGGATGGTTTTTCAGCTACTCCAACTGCAATAAAAAATACTGGGCAATTTAGAATATATGCGTGGCAATGGTATAACTATAATACAGGTACTTATCCAAATATTAATCAATATAGGGTTGGACAAAATTATAAAGTATTAATAGATGCAATAGCTTAAAAGGAGTTGATTAAAAAAATGGCTTATGATACTAAAAGTATAATTAAAGATGTGAATGATAAACCTGTGCCTCAGTATTTTAATCCTGTGACAAATAATTATGAGGTAATTAATGGGCAAGATAATAAACTTAAAGTTACATGTGTAGATGCAGCAGGGAATGAATTAAATACTCAAGGGCTAGTTGACCAAATAGCATTAAAAATAGATGAACTAATAGGGGTGGTGATTTAATGAGCTATAATACTAAAGACATTTTAAAGGATGTAGAGGGCAATCCAATATCCCAATACTATAATCCATTAACAGATAGCTATGAAGCCTTAGAAGGATCCTCAGGGGCCAACAAAGTTATAATATATAAGGAGGATGGAACTGAGAATGATACTTTGTCACTGCTTCCTATATTGGATAAATTAACACAATTAACAGGAACAGTGATTGATGAAGATACTAGAAAAAGTGCTGAGCTGCAAAGGATAGCGCTATATGATAATATAAGCACTTTGTTAGCTAATGGAGATTTGGTAGGGGAGAAAGGTGACCCAGGAAATATAGGAGCAGGGTTGCAATTTAATTGGCTAGGAACTCAATTAGGAGTTAGAGTTGTTGGAGATGCAGCTTATGTTTATGTAGAGTTAAAAGGACTTAAAGGTGACACTGGAGAGGTAACAACTTTACAACTAAACGATTTAGCTGGAACTGGTAGAACAACTGAAACTGTAAAAGCAAATGC
>JGI1221J13441_10001159_pt1 | contig 11282 bp, 16 predicted proteins | sample LakVidmifraction_4_FD_13441 | JGI IMG/M metagenome (IMG submission 13441) | reverse complement strand
CGTTAGCTGTTCAACGGGATAGTAGAGCTAAAGCCGCCGTTCTAGAATCAGGTACTCTAGCTGGTAATATTCAGGGAGCTGATTTTAAGCAGGCTGCTGAAATTGCTTCAGCTAAAGATTCAATTAATAGATTTAATACAGCAAATGCACAAGGTGTTGCAACACGAAATGTAGCTTCAACGCAAGGTGCTAAAAATTCAAACACCAAGCAAACAAATGATGTCGCGTTCGATAACAACGACTTAATTAATAAAAACGCAGACCAACAAGTTACTGGTACTTTGGGTCAAATTGGAGCCAAGAATAATATTAAGCAACAAGTTGGTGATGTTGAACTTAAAAAAGGCAACATAAACGCCGATAGGTACACCAATCTAGGACAAGCAGCCGGTCAAGCCGGTTCCACACTAGGAACTTTCCTTTCTAAATATATCTAAGGTGAAAAATGGATGAGTTGAACGGTTTAACAACTGAAGAAAAACAAGAATTGCTGGCACATTTAAATGGTGCTCAACGACCTATTGATTCGGTTGAAGATGACTCTACTGATTCGGTTGAAGATGACTCCATTGAATCCATGCCCCAAGAACCAACAGTTCAGGCGGTTGAGCAACCAGACATGCAAATGTCAATGCAGCAACCTGAAACCCCAGTAGCACCAAAGACCCAACCCGCTAGATTGAACATCGCTCAACTACTTCAAGATCGAACTAACGCTTTAGAGGCGGCTCGAAATGCACAGATTGGTGAGAAGCTAATTCAGGTGGGATCTACTGCAGGCGGTATTAACTATAAACCTGATAATTCATCGGCTGACTATTTTAAACAAAAAGCAGACCTAGCCATCCAAAACGTAAACGACCGACCCGCTCTTGATATGGTTAGTTCAGATTCTGATATCTCAAAAACATACCGCGACTACGTCCAAACCAGACTGAAGATTCCTGTTTCCGATAAAGTCAGCGCAGAAACCCTCATTAAACTTTTACCACAACTGAAATCGATGGGTATCGGTAACGGTAGAGGCTATCGTTTTGAAAAGATCCAAGATCCTGATGGTAAAATTAGAACCTATGCAATCGATCCAACTGACCCAACGAAGAAAACTGAAATTGGTCAATCTGGATTCGCTATCGACTATCGAACCGATCCCAACACTGGTGGCATCATTGCTAACAGTAAGTCTGCAGTTCAACGACTAGGTTCTATCGGCAACAATCAAAACATCATCCAAGACCAGACTAAAGGCCTTCAAGCTAATGAAGTCAAAGCTGGTCATAATAAAGAGATGGACGTTGCTCAGCTATATAACGGTTTATCACCAAACAGTAAAAAAGCAGTTGATAAGGTTCGTGATGAACTTTTGAAAGATGATATCGTTAAAATTGGTCGAGAAGCAGAGCAAGCAGCTAACGGCGCATTGACGTTGTTGAAGTTCGGTAATGCTAGAGGTGCCGATATCGCTCGAGCAGTTCAAAACATGTTAGCTCGTGCAACTGGTGAAAAGGGTGCAATGACCGAAAACGACGTAGCTCCTTTCGGTGGACAAGCGGCGCTGCTGAGTAAAGCTAAGCAATCAATTACCAGTGCATTAGCCGGGCGCTTTACTGACGACAACAGACAGTTCTTGTCTGCCTTTGCTCAAACTCTAAAGTCAGCTGCTAGTCGTAAGGTAACCGAGGGGGCTAGACCCCACATTATTGAGTTACAGCGAACCATCGGTGCAAGCTTACCTCAATCAATGAAACTTACTAATATGGATCAATTGACTAAACTCGATGTTGATAAATCAAAAGTCACAGTTATTCGTAAATCAGACGGCAAAGCTAAGCTCATGGACGTAAAAGCTGCCGAAAAGTACAAGAACGATCCAAACTTTGAGGTTAAATAAATGGCCGATAAGTCAAAAAATAAAATTAATTTACACGACGAGTTCGATAAAGAACAAGCTCCGGTTATTAATTTAAACGACGCATTCGATAGTGAGCCCACTAATTCATTTGAAGGTATCGACTTGGGTGCTCAACAATTCGACCCCGAGCAATCACAACGGAATTACCTAAGTGAAACTTTGGAAGGTGCTGGAGCTGGTGCTCTCCAAGGTGTCACATTTGGCCTGGCTGATGAAATTAGTGCAGCAGTTCAAGCTGGAATTCCTTTACCCGGATCTAGCTCTGAACAATTGGATGGGTATCGTAACGCTCGTGATGAAAGTCGTGATTATTTTGCAGCACAACAAGCAAAAAACCCTTACGCTTATCCCGTTGGTCAAGTTGGTGGCACTTTAGCTTCTTCCGTTATTCCAGGNGTCGGCATTGCACCGAAGGGTGCTGGAGTCCTCGGTCAAGCACTACAAGCTGCGACAGCTGCCGGACTACAAGGGGCTGGTCAGTCCCAAGCTGAACTAGCTAATCCGGGAAGTAATGAACCCGTTCAATTTGCAAAAGACACACTTATCCCAGCAGCCAGTGCTGCTGTTTTAGCTGGAACACTCCCCACAATAGCGAAAGACATGGCTCCAGCAACTAAGATTGGAATCAACCCAACGACGGGTATTTCCAATGAAGTAACCGATCTTAAAAAATTATTAAGTCAATTAGGTAAGTCTAGCCTAAAGACCGGAGCTACCGGAGCTGCAATTGGTGCAATGACTAATCCCGAAGATCCACTTGACGGTGGTGTAATGGGTGCAGCTTTAGGTGCATCAATAGGACCAATCCTTCGAACTGGCATTGGTTCTGGACGAGCTTTGTCTCAAACTAAACTAGGTGAAAAAGCTAGGATTGCGTACCAACTAGGTAAAGAAGGAAGCTTACTTTCAGGTTCAAAAGCTGAAAACACAGTAGCTAAACAATTTGGACAAGTTCAAAGTGATCTTTCCGACCTAGTTAATAAAGAAATCGTCCAAAAAGGCGGCGATGCTGCTTACGCGAAAATCGATAAGGTTACTGAACGAATTAAAAACTTCGTCACTAAAGGTAAAGAAATTAAGGGTAAGCAAATAGAACAAGTTGTCGCGAGCTTAGCCGATTCACCAGAAGGACTTAATGTAGGCCCTTTAGCTGACAACATTTTATCCGATATCAGTACTTCGGTTGAAGCTGGTCTAATTGATGAAACTAAGATCAAGGGTCTTCGTTCTCAGTTGGAGAAATTGAAGCAGATTACTCAACCCGATTTGAAAGCAACAACGACCAATCGAGTTCAGATTAAACGACCCGCTCAAATGGATCTCCTAAATCCAGATGCGGTTTCAGAAACATTGCAGGGTCCAAGCACAATCAAAATTGCTGGTAATGAAATTTCGGCTGATGAACTAAAAATGCTACAAGATCAAGCCGTCAGTCAAAAGCTAGGAAATGCTTCAATCACTGAAACCACAAATCCAACTGGAACTTTAACTAAGCAGACAACAAATCAGCAACAGGTTTTGGGCCAAGCCCCAATTCTTAGAAACGACGTTTCAATTGACGAGCTGATCAAAACTAAAAACTTGATTGGTAAAGGCATCAATTCAACAGATCCTAACCAGCGCGCTTTAATGAAGCGTGCGTATGGTAAAATGATTGAAGACCTAACGTCGAGACTCGATGATCCTAAAGCTCAGAAGCTATATAAAGATCTACGTTCTGAATATTCCAATCTCATTAAACTGGATGACGCAACTCTACAACAAGGATTGTCGGGGCAACTAGAGCCATCGAGAGCTGTAGAAAAAGCAGTTGAAGGTTATTCTAAGCCTGGTATTGGTCGTCAAAAGGAAGACCTCTCAGCACTACTAGATCTCGTTAATAAGTCGGGTGGCTCTACTGAGACAGCCAATAGACTAAAGGCCCAAGCCGCTGTTGCGTCACGAGGACTGCAAGATGCACAAAGCGTAGGAGGTTTAACGACTCCTCAACAACTAGGTAAACAATTCAATACGGTTAATAACCCTATTGCATATGAATCATCCGGACTAAAAAAGGTCATGGATCGTCTTAAAGACGTATCCCCAGAAGAAGCAATTAAGATCGAACAACGAGTAAAGGACGTAGCGTCCAAGGCTGAAGTTATAGGCGAATCTGAAGCTCTACGAGGGCATACAGGTCTTGATGCACAAAGCGTGCAATCGCGGCTCCTGGGTGCCCCTGAACAGGCTTTAATGAAGGGTTCTAATATTCTAGGATATTTAAAGAGTGCAGCGAGTGATCCATCGAAGATCGCAAACATCGCAGTTCAAGCTGAACGAAAAGGCTTTGGACCGCTTGGTTCAATTCTACGAAACGCTAGATTAAAAGATAGGGCGGGCCGTGCTGCAGTACTCTTTACTATCCAGCAGAATCCAGCTTATCGTGAACAATTATTAAAACTAGAACCACAAGATGAACAAGACACTGAGTCAGACTTTAACGAATAACTGAGGTAGTTGTGAGTGATAAAATCGAGAATACGCTAACTAAAATCGAGTCAAAAATAGATTCTATGCAGGAAGTTCTAATCGATGCTCGAATTATTTTATCTAGAAATACTCAGATTTTAGATGAACACCAACGTCGATCAGTAGCCAGTGAAGAGCGAGCTGACGCTCTAGAAGCGCATGTCGATATTTTAAAAGATAGCTTAGTTAGTGAGCTTTTACCTATCAAAAATTACATCGGTACAATTAAAACCCTATTAAAAGTCGTGACGGGGTTAGTTATCTTCATTGCAGGCGGGGCTGGCTTTATCTTGACGCTAAAGCAAATCGGTTTACTTAACTAACTTTTTTAGATACCGCTTAATCGTAATTTCGGTAAGCATCAGGTCTTCGACTTGATCTGCTGTAGTTTCATCCAATTTCTCAACAACTTTAGCCTGACCATTTGACATCTTCACGCCATACGTCATTTGATTGTTTGATTTCTTGATAGCGAATACATCGTTATTGCGTCGATTATTTGATCGATACAATTCGAGTTCTTGTTCTTTACTATGTAAATGTTCTTTGTCTTTTTCGAAATAGTTAATTGTGTATTCGGTAGTGAAGTCATTGAGCCACTTCTTATCCTCGGGACTTAGTTTATTGACGTAGTCATAATCAATTAGCTCACGCCGATTCCCTACCTGCCATTTACTATTTAATGCTGAATACTGCTGCTTTTTGTAGTTACTTTTTTTCCGTGAGCTCTTTGTCATAAACATCCTTGTTTTCTGGAAAGTTAAGTTGCGTTGTGGTTCCGAAATGTAAATATGCATACTTATCGTATTCTCGAGCAGCCTCCTTGGCTGTTTTGAATCGACCTAAATAATGGGTAGCTTCTTCGGTTTTAAAGCGAGCTATGAAATAGTTGGCTATAGGGTAAACCCCGACGAAACTAGTCTTCTTTAGTTTTTTAGTGAATCTAATATCACTATAGAAACTATAGTAATCAGGTAGCCCTAAACAGGTAGGGTCAATCTTAAATAGCACATGGCTACTGGATCTTACTTTTTTGCAGTATATACTGAGATATTTAACAAATCTCTTGTAGGTGAGAGGTTTGTCTGACCATTCGTAATAGAAATCGAATAGGTGCCTAGCGTGAACGGGTTGGGTTCCGGTTTGGATGTTCTTCGATCTGATGAACTTTCGGATATCAAGATGATAAGGGTCTGTAATTAAAGCTTGATCGGTCTTGGTTCCGGGATTGGATGCAATCTCGAGTAGTTTATCGATATCTAGTTCGTCAGACAAAAGAAGACTCCTCCATGAGTCGATATAAGCGTCTTGCTTAATATCATTATACTATATGTATATATAACAGTCAATATAATTAATTGACTGGGTATTGTAATTATGATAATATTAACGTAACCTAACTTCCACAAAGGAAACTAAATGAGTATTGATTTGTTTAAATCTGAATTGTCTCGAATTTCAAAAAAATTGAAATGTGAACCTAATGAAGTCTCTAAGATTGAGTTTAATTCCGAAACAGTAATGACCGAATGGCAGCTTCGTAAAATCGGCGGCTATGTTGCGGCCAGGAGCTTCGTTTACCCCAAGACTGAAGTTGGGGATAAACATATTCAGGGGATGAAGTTTGTTAATGCATTCCGTAATAAAATCGCTAAAAAGCAATCAATCGATGAGTATTTGAAAGATGAATTTTTGGACGTGTTTAAAGACCATCTCAATAAACACCCACTCTTAGTCCATAAGAACACAAAGAAGAAGTCCAAAGGCGTGAAGAAGGAGCGTGCCCTAATAGTCCATGTTTCTGATACACATTTTGGCGCGAACATCGATCAAGATGAAATGGGTAACGTTAATAAGTTTACCTGGGAAATTGCAGCACGTCGGATGGCGTTGCTTGCTGAGCAGGTAGTTGAATATAAGCCCCAGTACCGTGATGAAACTGAATTGGTAATTTGCATTAACGGTGACATCATCGCCGGTGTTATCCACGATCAAGAGTGGTTTTCCGATCTTTTAACTAAACAGTTTAGTGGAACACTTAAAATATTAATTCAATTCGTAAGCTATTGCGCAAAGTATTTTCCGAATGTTCGAGTCGTATGTACTCCCGGTAACCACGGTCGAGCAATGCATAAAGTTAATAAGTCGAGAGCCACAACCCATAAATGGGATAGCTACGAAACTATGATCTATGTCGCTTTAAAAGAAGCTCTAGAGCGTAATACAGATAATATTAAAGTTGAAGTACCCAAGACCCCTTACGCAATTTTGAATATCTTAGGACATCGAGGCTTCGTTACTCACGGCGACACCGTAATGAATGTAGGTAATCCAGGACGTTCTATCAATATGAAGAGTATTAATACGCAAATTAATAGTCTGAACGCAAGCAAGCTGGCCACCAGCAAGTTCGACTTTATTATGTGTGGACACGTTCACGTCAATTGCGTGCAGATTACAGACAACGGTGCCGTGATGGTTATTAACGGAACGTTAAGTGGTGCCGATCCCTTCTGCCAATCAATTGGAATTTTTGGCAATGAACCGTCACAAACAATCTTCGAAGTCACGAAAGCACATGCGGTTGGNGATATTCGAATGGTTAAATTGAAATCTGCCGACGATTTGACATATCTGGATAAAATTATCTCACCACCAGTAGGTGATTTGTGACCAACAAGAAACCAAAAAAACTAATTAAATCTTTATTTCCACAAATTGAAAACACTAAAGACACCAACGACGTTATTGACGAGATTATACAGCATCTCAAACGTGAACGAGAAATGAAAGAAATCAGAGACCAATTTAACACTGACCTTAAAAAACTTCTAAAAGAATAAAATTATGACTAAACGTAAATACCCAACAGTACCTAGTCGCATTCGAGTTGCTGCTAAAAAAACCTACGAGATTGTCGATATCGAGAGTTTTGCCGATGCCGATATTCTAGGTGAATGTCGTTACGATCTTAGTCAGATTGTTATCAAAAAAGGCCTATCCGATAAGGAACGCTTCTCCACATTTATACACGAAGTAATCCATATGGTTTCCTTTGAGAACGATGCTAATTTGACAGAAAACCAAGTTCTAGCAATGGAGCACGGTTTAATGAAACTTTTAACACTTAATAAATTAATCTAAGGAGTTTATGAGCTTCACTCAAAACGACCCCAGAATCACTAAATTAGTCGTTACCGAAAAAGAGTCCATTAACGGCCCTGACCACTATAAGTCTACCAGGTTTGAGGTAATCGATATTATCGAGGAATTCGACCTTGGGTTCAATTTAGGTAACTTAATAAAGTATGTATTAAGAGCTGGAAAGAAAGACCCCAGTAAGCATTTAGAAGACCTACTTAAAGCCCAGTATTATCTAAATCGTGAGATTAATAACATAAGAATAACAAATAATAATAGGTGAATATGGCCAAAAAGGCTGGATCGAGTGAGTTGGAATATCTGCGTGGTAAAATCCGATCTCAGGAAAAGCTAATTAAGCAAATGACCAAACGCCTAGGCCGGGCCGGTAAAGAGTATTCAAAGCTGGCCGCCAACGTCGATATTCAACCCGACAAGGTTGAGGTCGAAGAGCCTGAAGAAAAGATCAAGTGTCCTATTTGCAGTAAACGGATCATTGTCATCGAACTGGGAAATAGGATTTTTTATAACTGTAAGTCTTGTGACTACCGAAAGGCGTTAAAAAAATGAAGAAATCTAGTAAATACTTCATGTGTGGTGTTCATTTTCAAGAACAACTAAACCACGATTTCAACGGCACTTTCGTATTCAATTCAATTAAATCACTCAAGGAAGTGATGTCTTGCTGGAAAGAGTGCGGCATCGTCCAAGTCGATATTAATTTCATTAAACGGGCTAAAGAGCAAAATACGTTTTGTCATAAGAAGAAATCCATCAAGTGAAAGCTGGAGAAGGATTGCCCACTTTAGCAACAGCAACTACCAAGTTCCTTTGCATCGACCCAAGCGCTTCACATTTAGCCTACGTCATGGTCGATTTAGATAAAGAGTCCAAAATTGCATATCTAGATACGATTGGGATGCTTTGGACCAAAGACAGCTGGACTAAAGGTGGACGCTTTCTTTACATGAATCGCTGCCTGGATGCCTTAGTTGATGGAGTTTCTGGGGCTGTTCCCGAAGAAGCTATCACCGAGCAGTTCTTCATGAACCCTAAACTACGTTCTGGTGTAGGCGTTATTCCAGTAATTAACGGTTTAATCGAAAAGACCTGTGCTGAAGTTGGGATGAGTTATTATGAAGTGCCTCCTCCTTCCTGGAGGTCTGTCCTCGGCGTTAAGCACATCAATAAGCCTGAAGGTGGTCGTGATTATAAGACCCCAACTAAGGTCATTGTGGAACGCCATATCGGACTTCTGCCTGATGAGATTAAATCAAACGTGACAATGAAGCCTAGAACTACGCCTCATGACATATACGACGCACTAGGTATCGCTTTGGCTATTTGTATTAAAAATGGATATTGCGATTTTAAACTAAGCAATACCGCGTACCACAACTTTAACCTTATTGAGAAGTTCAATCAGATTGCCAAGGAGATAGGTAATGTTAAAGAAATTTAAATCGGTCATGTTCCTTACAACGCTAGTGTTATTGTTTTATGTAACATTTTATTTGATGGTTAGATCATCACAAAAACATTCAGACTATATTCGTTCGAATGTTGGATCTAAAGTCGTTAAGCTTATTAACGAGAATAAACTGTCTGGTGGCACCGGCTTTTTCGTCGAAGCACCATCCAAAGTTATATATTTAATGACTAATGCTCATGTTTGTGGTACTGATGGACAAACCTCAATATTCTACGAAGTCAATAAACAATTAGTCAAACTTAAGATTATCGAAGTTTCTACGTTTACTGATCTTTGTTTAGTTGAGGCTCCAAAGTCTATTACCGAAGGCCTCGAGCTTGCTAGTGACTTAACTCCAGGGGAAGAGATCAGCGTGGTTGGGCATCCTAAGCTAATGCCCCTGACCGAAACCAAAGGTCAATTCATCGATTATATCGACGTATTCATGGGTAAACCTGGACCTTGTCAATCTGAAACAGAAAACCATCAGACCGCGTTAGATAGGTTTGGTGTGTTTTGCGTTACTAAATTTAGAGCAGGCGCAACGACCGTACCAGCGTTGGGTGGTAATTCAGGCAGCCCAGTCGTTAACTGGAAAGGTGACGTTGTTGGGGTTCTGTTTGCTGGAGATCCTAGTGATAATTGGGGCTTGATTATTAGCATGGGTGATATTAAAACATTCTTGAGTGTTTACTAAATGATTATTTTAAAGAAACTAATAAGTAATATCTGGTTTTGGATTGGTCTCGTTATCGCAGTTCTAGTTGCGTTACTGGGTTCAGAGAAAGCTAAGCGTAAGCTAGCTGAAATCAATCTCTTCAAGGTTGACTTAGACGGAAAGCTTAGTCTGAGCAAGCAGCGTTCTGAATACATTAATGCTGATATTAAAAAAGAAAGAGAACTTCGCCCAACCCAACCTCAGAAAGCTGATGAACTAAAGCCTAATGAAGTTGAGGACTTTTGGAATAAAAAGTCTTAGTCGATTAACGACTTCGAAGTAGATTTTTGATTTTCTTAAACTCAGGAACGAACTGAGGAGCTTCTTTTTCACCAACTTGAATAATTCGACCGTACATCGAAGGTGTAAGTTCCTTAGCTTTAGCAATGCCTTGCGCTGCGCTTTCGGCACGAATGGTCGGTATAAGTTGTCCCGCTTCAGAAACTAGACGACCGGCTTTGCCGGCAACATCCTTGATTGAACCCACGCTACTACCAGCTCTAGACGCTAGTCTACTTCCCGTGACCATTTCTTCAGGGTCAGCTCCGATTAACTTAGCGATCTTTCTGGCTTGTCCATCGGACAGGGCATCTTGTTCATCCCCAATGCGATTGCTAAGGTCTGAGAGTGACTCAGTGGCTTTTTTGTATTCGGGGCTAGCTGCTCGCTCCTCTGTCAAACCAAATGAAGGCCCAGGAGCTCCCGCTTCGCTAGCAAGCAAAACACCACGGTCCTTATTCTTTTTAGCGATGAGCATTTGTTTCAATCGATCCATATTTCCCATTGATAATTTGTTGTTATTGTGATATTATTAATAAGAAATATGAGACCATTATTAATTGTAATGTTATTAATCACTTGGACTGCCTCTGCTCAAGTTAAGTTTACCGAGAAGGGGCAGCCAGCCGAATTCACAGGCTATTTGTTTACTCCAGAAAAGGAGCTTGAAGTTAGACAAAAGCTGCTGGACTTGGACTATCAAAAGGTAATCAACGATTCCAAAACTAGGGAGCTTGATTTACACATAAAGCAGGTTATTGAGTTGAATCGTCAAATCGACTTATATCAGACTTCAACCAATAAACTCATCGAACGAACAATGAGCGACAATAGGAACACTTTTTGGGGGGGATTTGCTTATTTTTTAGTAGGGGCTGGAGTTACCACTTTGATCACTTATGGAGTCCGTAAGTGACCCATCAGAAGCTGTTTTTTGATGTCGTGACATTTGATGGTATTTGGTTCGTTATTTCAACATCCAACGTGGATACAAGCTACGCTTTTTTATCAGGGGGGTATCCAAGATTCCTTTTTAGTAATAGCGACAGATCTGCGTATAGAGTGCGTAAGGACGATTTTCTCGTTGATGAACTGAAACATGTGTTTTTTGGATCTGAAGCTTTTATCCGTTACCAGTTCAATCAGGATTTAAAGGTGCTTCTAGGTGACTAATTATTCCGGGTTTAAAGTCGGCGATGTGGTCTATTATCAAGTGCCTGATAGTCGTTTTATGTGGGAAATTACGCGAGTAT
>JGI1221J13441_10001158_pt1 | contig 11294 bp, 10 predicted proteins | sample LakVidmifraction_4_FD_13441 | JGI IMG/M metagenome (IMG submission 13441) | reverse complement strand
TTTTCTCAAATTTATCATACCAGTTATTTGCAATAATACCATGATTCATAGGACTTGTACCTGTATATATTGAGGTGTGACCTGGCCCTGTATAGGTAGGCACATAATCAAAATGAAAGTTTTTCATTTCAAACCCTTCTCTCTGCAAACGTTTAAAACCATCTTCAGAATAGTGGTTTTCAAATTTAGTCAGGTAGTCGTAACGCATTTGGTCAACGACTACACCGACGACCAGTTTAGTGTTTTGTTGTGCAAAAAGACTAATGTGGGTAATTAGAACTAATAAAAGGCTAAATACAATTTTCATGATATATTAATTTTTCATACAAATATAGGAAGTTGTAGAGGTTTTAAGTTTATGCTTTAGTTAAATTGAATCCTCATGTTTTTATTCTATTTTTATCAAAAATTCAAAAAGGCTTAGAGCGAATGCTATCAAATTACATTAAAAGTATTGGTCAATACTTCATCATGATTTACGAAACCTTTAGAAGGATGACCAAAACTTCAGAATTGAAAAGGCTAATTCTACAAGAGTTAGATGATCTTATCATTAGTTCTTTAGGGATAGTAGTCTTTATATCATTCTTTATAGGAGCAGTTATCGCTATTCAAACAGCTTTAAACTTTTCTAATCCTTTTGTCCCCAAATCATTAATTGGATTTGCAGCGAGACAGTCTATTATCTTAGAATTTGCTCCTACGTTTGTCGCTATTATTATGGCAGGTAAAGTAGGGTCTTATATCACCTCTAGTATTGGATTTGCAGCGAGACAGTCTATTATCTTAGAATTTGCTCCTACGTTTGTCGCTATTATTATGGCAGGTAAAGTAGGATCTTATATCACCTCTAGTATTGGTACTATGCGAGTTTCAGAACAGATAGATGCTTTAGAAGTGATGGGGATAAACTCTTTAAATTACCTTGTCTTTCCCAAAATTATTGCCATGTGCATGTTTCCATTTGTCATTGCGATCTCTATGTTTGTTGGAATCATAGGAGCTTACACAGCGAGTGTTTATGGTGGATTTTTAAGTTCAGAACAATTTTTAGCAGGGCTTCAAGAAGACTTCATACCTTTTCAAGTCTTCTACGCCTTTTTAAAATCATTTGTTTTTGCGATTATTTTAGCTACAGTTCCTTCTTTTCATGGATACTATATGAAAGGTGGCTCACTCGAAGTAGGGCGTGCAGCAACCACCTCTTTTGTATGGACGAGTGTGATTATTATTTTTATGAATTATTTCATCACCCAATTGTTATTAAGTTGATATGATAAAAGTTGAAGATTTACATAAGTCTTTTGAGGATTTAGAAGTTTTAAAAGGCGTCAATACTGTATTTGAAAAAGGTAAAACCAACCTAATCATAGGTCAATCTGGCTCTGGTAAAACAGTTTTCTTAAAGTGCTTACTTGGCTTATTTACTCCAGACGAAGGAACCATTCTATATAATGGCAAAGCTTATCAGAACTTTTCTAAAAATGAAAAAAGAGAGTTGAGCAAACAGATGGGGATGGTGTTTCAGGGCGGAGCCTTATTTGATTCTATGACTGTTGAAGAAAATGTGGTTTTCCCATTAAAAATGTTCACAAAGATGACCAAAGGCGAGATGAAAAATCGCGTTCAAGAAGTGTTGGATAGGGTGAATCTTATAGATACTAATGATAAGTTTCCCTCAGAAATTAGTGGAGGAATGCAAAAGCGAGTTTCCATAGCAAGGGCTATTGTCAACAAACCTAATTTTTTATTTTGTGATGAACCCAACTCGGGTCTTGACCCAAGAACAGCTTCTGTAATCGATAATCTTATTCAAGAAATTACTCATGAAAACGATATCACAACAGTGATAAATACACACGATATGAATTCGGTTTTCGAAATTGGTGAAAACATCGTTTATCTGGAAAACGGCCTAAAGGCATGGGAAGGCAACAAAGACAATATTTACAAGACTGATAATCAGAAATTAACTGACTTTGTTTATGCCTCAAACTTATTTCAAAAAGTAAGAATTACGCAAAGAGAAGGACTTTAGTTAATGGATTGTACTGAAATGTTTTCCAAGCTTAACTTATAAGACAACCATTCTTTCAATTTATTGAGTTTCATTTTCTTCTCTTCTAAATCTATTTCAGCATTCCATTTGATACTGAACGTTGGTATTGTATCCATATTTTCAAAGTTCGACTTGATGACATCAGCAAAACTAACCTCTACTACATTATCGTAATTCAATTGAATCTCTTGCACTAATCTATCAAATTTTACAATTCTATTACTCTTTTGCATGGTCCTTAGTTCGTAACGTAAATCTTCTATTTCGGCTTTAGACATAACCAATTCTAAAGAATCTCGTTTTTTTAATTCAACCATATATTTTAGTTGATCAAAATTTTCGGAGTTTTCGTTTTGAAGGACTTTAAGCTCGGTATCTTCTAAATACGGATAGTTTTTTAACTTGTCTTTCCACAACGTAATGACTTCTTCTGGAATTTCTTTTCCCAAAAACGAAGCTTCTATAGTTGGGTAAATACCAGAATTATAAGAAATTACTGTTGAATTTTTTTGAAGAAAAGACTGTTTGTAATTTTCTAATTCTTCTTGGACAAAAGTACTGGCGTCATTGGTAAAATAGGATTCTTTCAATAAATTATAAAACAGATATATACTGGGAATCATAACGATAATAGCAATAGAAGAGGCAATCTGTGCAATTCTTCTCCTCCTTAGTGAATTGGCATATTTCACTAAGGGGAATCTTAAAAATTTTGAGACTAGAAACGTAGTTAGAGCTATAAAAATAGTATTGATAGTAAATAAATACATGGCTCCACCAAAGATGCTTAAGTCCCAAACCGCTAAGCCATAACCTGCCGTACAAAGTGGAGGCATCAAAGCTGTAGCGATGGCTACACCAGAAATAACGGTAATGATAGTTCCTCGTTTTGCCTTAGCTATGATTAGAGCTAACCCACCAAAAATAGCTATTAAGACGTCCAGAATTGTAGGATATGTTCTGGCTTCTAGCTCTGGTGTTAATTGTGTTAAAGGAGATAACTGGAAATAGAGAAAGGCCGTTAGTAAACTTAAACCTACCATCACTCCAAGGTTGATGAGTGACCTCCTTAAGGTGTCCACATCATTAATGGCGACAGAAAAACCTAGACCAACTATAGGACCCATAAGAGGAGAAATAAGCATAGCTCCAATAACTACAGCAGTACTACTGACGTTCAAACCTATTGAGCAAACAATTATAGAGAATATTAAAATCCATGCCGTATGCCCTTTGAAGGGAATATCTTTAAGGATAGCTTCCATAGTAGCATCCCTATCAGTATCATGTGCTATATCCAAAAGCTCATAAAGAAAATGTTTTATGCTACCAAAGGACTCTTTTAAACTGCTTTTTACCTTTTCTGATGATTCAGCATTTGAATCATTCTCAGTGTTTTCTGAGGTTTTGTCTTTGTTGTCTTCCATAAGTTAACCAAGGTTTTCTCCAAACTTCCCCATCACTAAGTTACGTATTGTTTTAATGTCTTGTTCATCCTTTTTAGGAAGTATGACAAGGATGTCTTCGTTCTCTAAAACTATGTGATCATTTAAGCCTTTTATAATGGCTATTTTACCCTTTGTGGTTCTCAAAATATTATTAGACGATTCTATAAATTCAGATCTAGCATTAATACTTACATTATCATTGTCATCTTTATCCAATTGATCGTGTAGAGAGCCCCAAGTCCCTAAATCACTCCAATCGAAAGTAGCTTCGATTACGCCAACATGTTTTGCCTTTTCTAAAATTCCATAATCGATAGAAATACTTTCAGAATTAGGATAATTGCCTTTTAAGAAGGCTTCTTCGTCGGTAGTGTTTAATTTTGACCAACCCTGTTTAAATAAATCAAACATATCAGGAAGATGGTTTTGAAACTGGTCGATAATGAAAGACGTCTTCCAGATGAAAATACCTGCATTCCACAAATAATTTCCTTCTTTCAAAAAAGACTGTGCTGAAGCATAATCAGGTTTTTCAGTAAACTTTTCTACAGACTTTATACTGTCTTCGCTATACTTATCATATTTAATATAACCATAGCCTGTATTCGGAAATGTTGGTGTAATACCCAAAGTTACCAAGAGATCTTTATGAAAACAGGCTTCAAAAGCTTTATTAACGTCTTTAGCAAAGGCCTCCTCATCTTCTATCCAGTGATCGCTAGGAGCAACGATTATACTAGCCTTAGGGTTTTCCTTATTAATTTTAAGCGCAGACAGAAGAATACAAGGAGCTGTATTCCTCATCGCAGGCTCAGCAATAATTTGTTGACCTGAAACCTCAGGAAGCTGTTCGGTAACTAAACCTACGTAGTTGGTGTTGGTAAGAATAAAAATATGATCCTGAGGTACAATCTTATTTAGTCTTAAGAAGGTTTGTTGGAGTAGTGATTTTCCAGTCCCTAACATGTCTTGAAACTGCTTGGGATAAGCTGTTCTACTCACTGGCCAAAAGCGTGAGCCTACTCCACCTGCCATAATCACGGCATATTTATCTTTTCCATCCATAAAATTATACTATTTTAAAAGGTCTACCTCAGCATTCGGTTGAAACACATAAACTTTACCAGTATTCACTTCTTGGCATTCGTATCGCTTTTGAATCCTTCTCCCTTTTTTAAACATCCTTCCATTGTGGATTTTGAAAATGCTACCAACAGGTATTTCAAATATATAGTTTTTATCGTTGGATTTATCATAGCGCTTAAGGCTTAAAGAAAGCCTTGCATCTGTATCGCTACTGGCCGTTGGTTTTTTGAAATGCTTCGCTAATTCCGGCAGGATATCGTTAGGGAAAATTTGAGGATGAATAAATGGCAACATCAATTTTTGAAACGTTTTTTTCCACTCTGGTCCATGAGGTTTAATCGAAAATCCACAAGACTTGAAAGCGAGTAGGTGGGCTACTTCGTGAACCGTGGTAATTAAAAATCTATATTTATTGAGATTAGCATTCACCGTTATCTGATGAAATCCATCAGGTTTTAGTCTATAGTCCCCATGTTTAGTTTGCCGTTGATTGACTATTTTCAATTGAATATTATAGGCCTTAATCATACCTAAAATGGGTTCAACTGAACGCTCTGGCAAATATTTCTGGAGGGTGTCTTTCATTTAAAGATTAGGGTGTTGAACTAGAAACTTGCAGTAATTTCCCATTGTAAAACTGGTGGCCTTTTTCAGAAAAGTCCTTGATATAATTAGCCATTTCTAAAGCAGAATTAGGGGCTTGCAAGCCAGGAAAAGCTTCTTCGAGCATTTCAGTCTGAACTGCACCTAAAGCTAACACGTTGAAGGATGGCCCATTTTCTTTGTATTCTTCCGCCAATAGCTCTGTTAGCGTAATTACTGCTGCTTTACTAGAGCTATATGCTGCTAAACCAGGAAATTTCATACTCCCCTGTACTCCTCCCATACTACTTATAGTCACCACATGGGTTTTAGAATTCATGAGAGGTAACAGACGATGTGTCAAATCAAAAACTGAAAACACATTGGTATCATATACTTTCTTGACGTCTTCCATCACAGTGTCTTTAAATTCTTGTTTTAAAAACTGACCTGCATTGTTAATAAGAATATCTAAAGTTTGAGTGTGAGATTGAATGTATTTTACAGCAGCTTTTACACCCGAAGATTCACTCAAATCACAAGACAAAGCATGAACATTTTCTAAACCAAGCTGCTTAACGGGTTTTTCATTTCTGGATAAAGCAAATACGGTATGACCTTCAGAAGCAAAGAGCTTAACAAGTTCAAAACCTATTCCTCTACTGGTCCCTGTGATTACAATTGTTTTTGACATTAATATAATTTTACGGTGTTTTCTTCAGAATTTATCAATTGAAGCACGCCAGGCTTGAGGTCCTCTAAAAGCTTTAGGTAAGCATCCACATCGAGTTCTTCAAATTCATCGTTCACATGATGGTAATACTCATAGTTGGTAAAGTCGAATGTGCAAATGGTTTGAGCTGGCACATTAAAGACTTCAAAAAACGGATAATTATCACTTCGTTTGAAAAGACCATATTGAGCAGCTTGAGGCAAGAATCCTAAAAATTGATCTTCGCCTTCATAATAACTATTGAAGACCTCAGCTAAATTTGAAGTCTCATATCCAGTAACATATGCTCTATACTCCTTGCCTTTCATCTGAACGCCAAGCATTTCAATATTAAAAACAACATAAGGTTCAACGTTTTGAGCTTTCATTTTCTCAGCTAAATGTCTAGAGCCTACCAAACCTTTTTCTTCAGCAGAGAAAAGAGCAAAAATCACATCTCTACCTAAGTCTTGATCCGCTAAGAATTTTGCCAGCTCTAGTACAGCTACTGTACCGGTCGCATTGTCATTTGCTCCGTTAGCAATGCTATCAGTTTCTACGAGCTCAATGATGCCGATGTGATCGTAATGAGCACCTATCACAAGAGGCTTTAAATTAGCATTGGTTTTTGAAGATTTCAAAACTCCAACTACATTAAAACCATCGACTTCTTTTAACTTGAAAGAGTCACGGTAAGTTTCAAAATAAGGTTGAATGCCAAAACTAACAAAAGCTTTTTCGATATAAGAAGCAGCTTCATCAATCTCTTCTGAACCTGTATCTCGTCCATTCAATTCATCTGAAGATAGATAGTCTAGAGCTGTTGATGCTGAATACTTAAATTGAACAGTATCAATTTCTTTTGAAACTTGCTTTTTTCCTTCTTGTCCTGAAGTCTTACNAGAAGTGNCTAAAAGGGAACCCAAGCAAAGTAATAGTAGTATTTTNTTCATAAGGTGAATATAAAAAAAACTGCCTTTAAAGACAGCTATATCAGTCTAAAAAGGCAGTGAAAATTTTAATTATTTTAAATCTAAGCGAGCATAGTCACTGGATTTTCCAAATACGTTTTAAGAGTTTGTAAGAATTTTGCTCCCGTGGCTCCATCTACAGTCCTGTGATCACAAGCTAAAGTTAAAATCATGGTGTGTCCTACCACAATTTCACCTTTTTTAACCACTGGCTTTTCTACAATAGTACCTACTGATAAAATTGCAGAATTGGGTTGGTTAATAATGCTTGTAAATTCAGTAATTCCAAACATACCTAAGTTGGATACTGTAAATGTACTGCCCTCCATTTCGTTAGGCTGTAATTTTTTATTTTTTGCTTTACCGGCAAGGTTTTTTACATTGGAACCAATTTGAGTTAAACTCTGTTGATCTGCAAATTCCAATACAGGAACAAGCAAACCTTCGTCAACCGCTACAGCTACACCAACGTGAATATGTTTTGCTATTTTAGTTACCTCACCATCCCATGATGAGTTGACTTGAGGGTGTTTTCTCAATGCCATCGCAGAAGCTTTAATCACAAGATCATTGAAAGAAACTTTAACGTCTGGCATTTCATTGATATGAGATCTGGAAGCTATGGCATTTTCCATATCCACCTCAATATTGAGATAATAATGAGGAGCAGAATTTTTAGATTCTAACAATCGTTTAGCAATCGTTTTCCTCATTTGAGAGTTTTTCACATCTTCAAATGACTCTTCCCCAGCAGGAGTATAAACCTCAGCTACTGGTGCAGAAGGTTGTTCTTTTGGTTCTTCTTTGGAAACTTTTTCAGTTTTAGCTTCAACTGGTTGCTCTGAAGGCTTGAAGTCTTCAACATCCTTTTTCACGATTCTTCCATGATCACCAGATCCACTAACCTTTCTAAGGTCGATCCCCTTATCTTCAGCAATTTTTTTGGCTAAAGGAGAGGCTAATATTCTTCCTTGTTCATCTGTATTATCTGCATTTTCGTCACCGTCTAATTCCTGTGATGTTGACGCCTCAGGAGCAACTTTAGTCTCCTCAGAAGATGATTCACTTTCTTTGTCTGAACTAGAATCAGATTTTGATTTTGAACTTTTTCCTCCAGATTTAAGAGTTTTTAAAACTTTATCAACGTCTGTTCCTTCTGGTCCTATAACCGCAAGAACATCATCAACTGGTGCAGATTCACCTTCACCTATACCTATATAAAGAAGTTTTCCTGAATAGAAAGATTCAAACTCCATCGTAGCTTTGTCGGTTTCGATTTCAGCTAAAATTTCACCTTCTTCTACATCATCCCCTACTGACTTTAGCCAAGTGGCGACTGTTCCTTCTTCCATAGTGTCACTTAGCCTTGGCATAGTAACCACCTCTACTCCATCGGGAACTTCGGCATCGTCACCACCGGTGTCTTCACTTTCCTTTTCTTTGGAAGTGGACTCTTTAGATTCCTCTGCTTCAGATTCCTCAGTTTTTTCATCAGAAGAATTTTCTTTGCCAGAGTTTTTAATAAGATCGTCTATATCTTCTCCTTCTTCACCAATAATGGCTAAAAGTGTATCTACAGGAGCTCCTTCACCCTCTTCAACGCCAATATGCAAAAGCACACCATCGTGAAAAGATTCAAACTCCATCGTTGCTTTATCAGTTTCGATTTCAGCTAAAATATCGCCTTCTTCAACCTTATCTCCTTTTTGTTTTAGCCATTTAGCGACGACACCTTCTTCCATGGTATCACTAAGTCTTGGCATATTTATTACTTCAGCCATCTAAATTATAATTTATGAGAAATGAAAGGATAGTCTTCTTGTTCGTAAACAACATCGTACATGACGCTTTTTTCTGGGTAAGCAGACTCTTCGGCGAATTTTTCACATTCTTTAACTTTGTCTTTTACGCGCTTGTCAATGGTCTTAATATCATCTTCGGTAGCATATTTTTTATCTAAAAGTGTTTTCTTCACTTGAGAAATAGGATCAATTTTTTGATATTCCTCTACCTCGTCTTTTGTTCTATATTTTTGAGCATCACTCATAGAGTGACCTCTATAACGATAAGTTTTTAAATCGAGAAAAGTAGGTCCTTTTCCTGCTCTTGCTCTAGTAACCGCTTCGTCAAGAGCTTCAGCTACCTTAGTAGGATTCATACCATCTACAGGTCCACAAGGGATTTCGTGACCTAAACCTAATCTCCAAATGTCTTCATGGCTAGAGGTTCTGCTTACTGAAGTTCCCATCGCGTAACCGTTGTTTTCAACACAAAATACTACTGGCAATTTCCAGTTGGCAGCCATATTAAGGGTCTCGTGAAGAGAACCCTGTCTAGAAGCACCATCACCTAAAAAACATAAAGTCACTGCATTAGTATTGAAGTATTTATCCGCAAAGGCTAGACCTGCTCCCAAAGGAATTTGTCCTCCAACAATACCATGACCACCATAAAAACGATGTTCTTTAGAGAAAATGTGCATAGATCCACCCAAACCTTGAGAGGTTCCAGTTGCTTTTCCAAACAATTCTGCCATAACCCGTTTTGGGTCTACACCCATACCAATAGGTTGAACATGGTTTCTATACGCCGTAATCATTTTGTCTTTCTCCAAATCCATCACATGAAGAGCACCAGCCAAGATAGCTTCTTGTCCATTATATAGATGTAAGAAACCCCTAACCTTTTGCTGAATATAGACTTGAGCTAACTTATCTTCAAATTTCCTCCAAAACAGCATATCTTCATACCATTTCAAATACGTCTTCTTCGTTATTTTTTTCATTTACAGCCTAATTTTATTTGCTCTTATTTATCGAAAATCAAGTTACAAAAGTAATACTTTATGTAAGAATTGAAAATTCTTTGAGGACTATTAACTTTATAGAAACTTATTATTAAAGGCTAGAGGCAAAATGTCTAGTAAAGCATCTACTTTTATGACTTTACCAGCCGTTCCTGTAAAATATATTTCTATAGGTTGATCTTGCTTTTGTTCGTATTCGGCAATGGCCTGGCGACAAGCCCCACATGGAGCTATGGGTTCTAAAACGTCATGCTTTTCTGAAGTTGCTGAAATTGCTATGGCTTTGATAATAGCCTTAGGATAATTTGCTCCAGCTGCATAAATGGCAGTACGTTCTGCACAAAGCCCAGAAGGAAATGATGCATTTTCTTGGTTACTACCCGTCACCACTTCTCCAGTATCCAAAATCAATGCTGCGCCTACCTTAAATTTTGAGTAAGGAGCGTATGCATTATCTCTAGCTTTAAAAGCACTTTTCATAAGATTTTGAATAGACAATGGGAGCTCCTTTATACTATCAAAAATTTGAATAATTGTTTTTAGTTCTTTTTCTATCATAATTTTTTATATTATTTAGACAAAAAAAGTATCAATTCAATTGATACTTTTAAAGCTTTTTTTATCCTTAATAATAATTAATATTCTATGTAAGTTCCGTCTCCGATATTAAACGTAAGACCAAATCTTAAGGTTCCTTCCAATGGATTTTGGACCGTAGAGGTCGAAAACAAATAGGAAGCGTCTATAGTGATGGTTGAATATTTAAAACCGGCTCCCATAGTAACAAATTTTCTAAAGCCTTTGTCTCGGGATTCATTAAAATAACCCAATCTTAACGCAAAGCTATCTTCAAACCAATACTCTGCGCCTAGAGCCCAAGTGATTTCTCGAAGTTCTTCTGAAATCCCATCAGGTGAATCTCCCCACGATGAGAAAATAGCTGCAAACTCATTTTCATTTGCCCAATCGTCTTCTATATTTATAACACCATCACCGTTAGAGTCACTTGGAGTTGGCACTAATAATTTGTTAACTTCTAAATGTAAACCAATAGTATTGGAGGCATCTAAAATAAAGTCAAAACCAGCACCTGCTTTAAGGTTTGTTGGTAAGAAGTTTCCTTGGTCTGCGTCGTCATATTTTATTTTTGGACCAATGTTACTAATAGACAATCCACCTCTCCATCGACCATTAAAGTCTTTATAATAATTCTCTTCTCCTCTATAAAACATAGAGACGTCTGCTCCAAAACTACTCGCTGCAGAAGCATCTGCGATTCCTGTAGGAAATCTTAAATTGGAATTTATAAAGCGACCTGTCACCCCCATAGAAAATTGTTCACTTAATCGTAAAGAGTAACTTAGATCAATAGCAAATTCATTAGGCTCTACCTTTCTTGCGAGTTGCTCTGCGGTATCTCTAAACTCTACTTCTCCTAAACCAAAATATCTTATACTAGCGGCTACTGCGCTCCGTTCATTAATTCTTGTGAAATAGGATAAGTTAGCCAAATTGATATCACTTACAAGCTCTCTTAAGTAAGGTGTATACGACAAACCTATCCCAGTTTTTGTTTCTGAGAAGGCAAACTTTGCGGCATTCCATTGCTGAGAAAAGCCATCGACTCTGG
>JGI1221J13441_10001156_pt1 | contig 11299 bp, 11 predicted proteins | sample LakVidmifraction_4_FD_13441 | JGI IMG/M metagenome (IMG submission 13441) | reverse complement strand
ATGTGAAGCAAACCACTCCAAGCGCGTAAACCAGCCATAAAAGGCTAATGAGATAATCTAAAGAATTTGTTTGTTCTACGATTTCAGAAGCGTTTTCTGAAGCATATATTATTTGCTGTCCGCCTATTACTGTTTCCGCTTCTGCATAATAACTAAAGCTTAGAAAGGGAAGAATTAATGAAATTAGGAGTATAGAAAGCAGGTAAATTCGCTTGAAGGTATGGACTTTTTCAGCCTCTAAAAAGATGACATAAAATAGGTGCAAAATAAACAAGCAAACCCCCGATTTTATAACGTACTCTAGCATCACTTCTTATTTTTTATTTTTTCGTCTATCAACTTTCGCAGTTCTCTTAATTCCCTCTCATCCATATTAGATTCTCGCGTAAAAAACGAAGCAAACTGTGCTGTGGAATTATTGAAAAAGTCCTTGATCATCCCATTCATCTGCTTCGAGAAATAGTCTTTTCTTTTCACTAATGCATAATACTCCCGCGATCTTCCAAATTGTTTATAGGCCACGAAATTTTTATCCTGCATTCTCTTCAACAAGGTAGCTACGGTGGTACTGGCAGGTTTGGGCTCAGAATAAGCGGCTATGAGATCTCTCATAAAAGCTTTTTCCTGCTTCCACAATATTTGCATTAATTGCTCCTCTGATTTTGATAAACTCATTTTCTACAATAATAGAATTACATCTACAAATGTAGAATAAAATATCCTTCTACAAGCGTAGAATTTAATTTTAACATAATTTAGGTGAGAAATTTAACTTAAAAAATCTAATTATTTAGGTATTAGAGCAGTCAAAATAGCGCCATTAGCCGGAAATGCTAAATCTTTATAAAAGAAGAAAAATATTAAGCCCAGGGACTTTCGTCAATATCCTCCCCCAGTTGAGAGATTTGAACCCCTTTATAGAGTTTATTATCCTTTAACTCCCAAATAGCCATAAAATGTGCGAGAGGAACCTCCTCGTCGGGATTTTCTATAGTTTCTACATAATACGTAAACTCGATAGCGATTTGATTATCCTCTTCTACTGTTTTTTCTATTTCAGCTTTAAAAGCGGTAAAATTCTTGGCCAGGTCTTCCCGAAGTGCCAGGATACCTTCAAAATTTAATTTTTTAACACCGGTGGTGCCGTACCAGGTAAGATTTACATTGGGATGTAAGAAATTGTTGAACAAATCTTTCTCCCCGTTAAATAATGAAGTGTATAATTTCTCAACAATATCTTTACTTTCTGTGCCCATAAATTTTTATTTTAATTTTTCCAGCAATTTAGGTAATTGCCTTAACAGTGCCAACTCTTTTAATTTCGCCCTGGATTCCATAGCAGGGTTTCCGGTGTAAATCTTATTGGCTTCGGTAGATTTTGTAATTCCGGCCTGCCCCATAAGTATACCGCCTTTTTCTACCGTAATCCCACTTCGCATTCCTACCTGTCCCCAAACGGTTACTTCATCTTCTATAATCACACAACCGGCAATCCCAACCTGGCTGGCGATTAAACATTTTTTACCAATTACGGTATCGTGACCTATTTGAATTAAGTTATCTAATTTAGTCCCTACCTTAATAGTAGTAGCTCCGGTAACGCCCTTGTCAATACTGCAATTCGAACCTATTTCAACATTATCTTCAATAGCTACCCAGCCACCAGATTTTAATTTATCAAAAGCTTCTGGCCTGGTTTTATAGTAAAAAGCATCACTTCCCAGAACGGTGCCCGAGTGAATAATTACATTATCGCCAATTTGGGTATTGTCATAAATACTTACATTGGCGTGAATAAGGCAATTTGCACCAATCTTTACGTTATTCCCAATAAAAGTATTTGGCTGAATATGCGTTCCCTCCCCTATTTCGGCAGAGTCTGAAATGAGTTTTTCGGCTTTTTTGAAAGGTTTGAAATATTGGGTAAGCTTATTGAAATCTGAAAAAGGATCTTCAGAAATTAACAAAGCTTTGCCTTCGGGACAATCTACTTTTTTGTTGATAAGAATAATGGTCGCAGCGGAATTTAAAGCTTTATCATAATATTTTGGATGATCTACAAAAACGATATCCCCGGGATTTACCACGTGAATCTCATTCATTCCCGTAACCGGAAAATTAGCATCGCCTATATATTCACAATTAATAATGGTGGCGATTTGCTGAAGTGTATGTTCCTGTGGAAATTTCATAGATAAATAATATTAAAAACAGTTTAAAAAATTAAGGCTGGGCAAGCCTTTTAGCTCGTGTGTCATCATAAAATTGAACCGTCACTTATTCTATGATTTTAAAAAGCCTTTTGGTTAAAAATAATTCAAATTTTCATTAACATATTAAACAAAAATTGGAACGCAGATGACGCAGATCGGGCGGATTACCGCTGATAAAAATCAGTTTTAATCATACTAATCAGCGTTATCTGCGTTCCATAAATTACTTGTTATAAAACCGCAAAGCAGTGTTTCTTGAAGATTTAATAAATTATACTTAAACATTCAAAGGACGCATAAATTCGTTTCTTCAATCCGCTTTACAAAAACAAGAATTTTCAGAATCCCACTTAATAATTATTCTTTAATTCTTTCTTTATAAGAACCTTTTTCAGTCTCAATTTTTATCTTATCACCTTCATTAATAAACAAAGGCACATTTACTTCTGCTCCGGTTTCTAGCGTAGCAGGTTTAGTTGCATTGGTTGCTGTATTTCCTTTTAAGCCAGGTTCGGTATGTGCAACTTCTAGAACAACACTTGCCGGCATTTCTACAGAAAGCGGCGCATTATCTTCTGTATTGATAATCACAGTAACTACCTGTCCTTCTTTGAGCAGTTTTGGCTGATCTAAAGCAGTTTCTAAAAGACGAATTTGCGTATAATCTTCTACATTCATAAAATGATAAAATTCTTCGTCGCTATATAAATACTGGAATTTATGCGTTTCTACCCTTACTTCATCAATCTTATGCCCGGCAGAAAAGGTGTTTTCAATAACTTTCCCCGTGGTCACACTCTTAAGTTTTGTACGCACAAAAGCAGGACCTTTTCCCGGTTTTACGTGAAGAAATTCAGTTATTTTAAAAATATCGTGATTGTAACGAATACACAATCCGTTTCTAATGTCGCTAGTACTGGCCATTTATTTAATTTTAATTAGAGCTAAAGTATCCTTTCATGATACCCCGCTGTGAGTTTTTTATAAATTCTAAAATTTCGTCCCTTTCTGCAGTGGCCTGCATTTCGGCTTCAATAATAGCTACCGCCTGGGTATTGTTATAATTTTTTTGATATAAGATTCGATAAATATCCTGGATTTCCCTTATTTTTTCGGTACTAAAACCTCTTCGGCGTAAGCCAATAGAATTAATACCTACATAAGAAAGCGGTTCCCTACCACCTTTTACAAATGGAGGAACATCCTTTCTTACCAGCGAACCACCGGTTACAAAAGCGTGTTTCCCAATGCTACAAAACTGTTGGATAGCGGTCATTCCCGCAAGTATTACATAATCCCCAACGTTAATATGGCCGGCGAGGGTACTATTGTTAGAGAAAATACAATTATCTCCCACAATACAATCGTGAGCAATATGACAATAGGCCATAATCCAGCAATTTTTGCCAATTACGGTTTTCATTCGGTCTGTAGTCCCCCTGTTTATGGTGACACATTCCCTTACTGTAGTGTTATCACCAATTACGGTAATTGTATCTTCATCATCAAATTTTTTATCCTGCGGAATAGCAGAAATAACGGCTCCCGGAAAAATACTACAGTTTTTTCCAATTCGGGCACCTTCCATTATAGTCACGTTAGATCCTATCCAGGTTCCTTCGCCAATAACCACATTATTATGGATCGTAGTAAAAGGTTCTATTACTACATTTTTAGCAATTTTTGCGCCGGGATGGACGTAAGCTAAAGGCTGGTTCATATTTTTTCTTTTGATTTTACAATTTGCGCCATCAGTACCGCCTCGGTTGCTATTTTGCCGTTTACATAGGCGTAACCCTGCATTTGGCAAATTCCGCGGCGAATTGGCGCCAGTAATTCTAATTTGAATATTAAAGTATCTCCGGGAACAACCTGTTGTTTAAACCTTACATTGTCTATTTTCATAAAATAGGTGAGGTAATTTTCGGGATCGGGCACCGATTTTAGTGCCAGGATACCTCCTGTTTGTGCCATAGCTTCTACCTGAAGTACTCCAGGCATAACTGGTTTTCCAGGAAAGTGACCCACAAAAAAAGGTTCGTTCATCGTTACATTCTTCATGCCTATAACATACGTATCTGTACAGCTAAAAATCTTATCTACTAAAAGAAAAGGTGAACGGTGTGGCAAAATATCCATAATATCGTTCACATTCATCAATGGCTTTTGATCTAAGTCGATTTTTGGAACTTTATTCCTTTTTTCGGCTTTAATAATCTTAGCTATTTTTTTTGCAAACTGGGTATTTACGTAATGACCCGGTTTATTGGCAATCACTTTCCCTCTTATTCTGGTTCCTATTAAAGCAAGATCGCCTACAACATCTAAAAGTTTATGGCGGGCTGCTTCATTAGGATAATGCAGTGTTAAATTATCCAGGATGCCGTTTGGTTTTACAGAGATATTGTCACGATCAAAAGCTACCCGAAGTTTCTTAAAAGTATCTTCTTCTATCTCTTTATCTACATAAACAATCGCGTTATTAAGATCGCCACCTTTTATGAGACCGTGATCCAGCAAGGCTTCCAATTCGTGAAGAAAGCTAAAGGTACGGGCATTGGCTATTTTATTTTTAAATTCAGATAAATGGGTAATCGAAGCATTTTGGGTTCCCAAAACCTTTGTGCCAAAATCTACCATGGTAGTCACCTGATATTCATCTGCAGGCATGACTATAATTTCACTTCCGCTTTCATCATCGTGATAGCAAATTACTTCATCTACCACAAATTCTTTGCGTTCTGCTTCCTGGGCTACCACTCCCGCTTTTTCTAAAGCCTCTACAAAATATTTAGACGAACCATCCATAATTGGCGGTTCAGAAGCGTCCAATTCAATAATAATATTATCTAAGTTTAAGCCTACACAGGCGGCAAGAACGTGTTCTGAGGTTTGAATCATCACCCCATTTTTCTCCAGGTTGGTCCCGCGTTTGGTGTTTACCACATAGCTTACATCTGCTTCAATTTGCGGTGTCCCTTCCAAATCGGTTCTTTTAAAAACAAATCCGGAATTTTCGGCACCTGGTTTAAAAGTCATTTTTACTTTTTGCCCGGTATGCAAGCCCACTCCTTCCAGGGAGATTTCTTTATCTATGGTATATTGTTTCGACAATTTTTCAGCCATTATTTAGTTTTTTTTCTAATTGGTTAAGTCTATTAATGGTTTTGGGTAAATTTTTAAAATGGACATAAGATTTACTAAAATCACCGTAACCAAAGGCCGGGGAACCCTGCAGCAATTCATCATCTTTCACATTTCTGCCAATTCCAGATTGAGCCTGAATTTTAACCCGGTCTCCAATTTGCAAATGTCCGGCAATACCAACCTGCCCGCCAATGATACAATTTTCACCAATTTTGGTAGAACCGGCAATCCCTGTTTGTGCCGCAATAACCGTATTAGCGCCAATTTCTACGTTATGGGCCAATTGAATTTGATTATCTAACTTAACACCTTTCCTTATATGTGTAGCACCCAAAGTGGCCCGGTCTATAGTTGTTCCCGCTCCAATCTCTACGTGGTCTTCTATAATAACGTTGCCAATTTGCGGCACTTTAGTGTATTTACCTTCTTCATCTGGGGTAAACCCAAAACCATCTCCGCCAATAATCACGCCGCTATGGATTACACAATCATTTCCAATAATGGTTTCAGAATAAATTTTTACTCCCGGAAATATAATTACATCATTTCCAATTTCAACATTGTCACCAATATAAACATTGGGGTAAATCTTTACATTATTTCCAATTTTCACCTTATCGCCAACATATGCAAAAGCCCCTAAATAAAGATCTTCGCCAAAAGTAGCCGACTCAGACATATAATTGGGTTTTTCTATACCTTTTTTATTCAGCTTAATTTGGTTGTAATATTCCAGAAGCTTTGAAAAAGCCTTATAAGCATCCTTTACTTTAATAAGTGTAGTACTTATTTCTTCTTCGGCTTCAAAATCTTCATTTACAATAGTTATAGAAGCTTTGGTGGAATATATATAGGAAGTATATTTTGGATTACTCAAAAAAGTAAGGGAATTTTCCCCACCTTCTTCAATTTTCGCCAGTTCAGTAACCTCGACTTCTGGATTACCCTCAACTTTCCCATCGAGAATCTCTGCTATTTGTGCTGCTGTAAACTTCATTCCGGCAAAAATAAAAAAAATAGTTAATGTTTAGGTTTTGGATAGCATATATAATATTTCACCACTGTTTTCGAAAGAGCTTTCAAGTTTAATTGGTCAGATGTTTTGGCAACATCACTTATCTTTCCATTTTTATGAAGAATATTAATATTATCATTTTCGCTTTTGTAGGCTGTATTTGTCACTTCGCCAGTAAAAACAAAATATTTAGCCTCCTTTTCTGATATCTTTTCACGCTCTTGTAGGGCAATAAGTCGCTTTTTAAGCTTCTCTTTAGATGGTTTTTTCTTTTTAATCTTAACTTTTAAAAGATCTCTATTTATAATCATCCTACACAAATTGCTCAATACAAAATCTTCGTCGTCCTGCCACTCTTTCATTGCTGAAATAATATCGTAATCATCTAAACGGGCAAAAATGGNNAATGTTTCAGTAGTAAAGTTCTCNGGACCAATTTTATTATTTAGAAAATAAGCCAGGGCTTTACTGGANGACANGCTGGCTCCTTCCGCCACCAACTCTTTTGCTCTTTTTAAAACCCTTATCACCAATTGCTCGGCGACTAAACTTGTTTTATGTAANTANACCTGCCAGTACATTAATCTTCTGGCTACTAGAAATTTTTCTACGGAATAAATTCCTTTTTCTTCAATCACCAAATTGTCATTTACAACATTGAGCATGGTAATTAAACGTTCGCTGTTAATATTGCCTTCAGTAGCCCCGGTATAAAAACTATCCCGCTTTAAATAATCTAAACGATCCATATCCAGCTGACTTGTTATTAACTGATTTAAGAATCTGCGATTATAAGCACCCTTAAATATTTGCAGTGCCAGCGTTAAACTTTGGTTAAAGTCTCGGTTCATTTCCTCCATAAAAAGCAGGGAAATACGCTCGTGATCTATCCCTTCTACAATGCTGTGTTCCATGGCGTGAGAAAAAGGGCCGTGCCCAATATCGTGCAATAAAATAGCGATTTGTAGGGCTTCTTCTTCGACTTCAGAAATCTCAACTCCCTTATACCTAAGAACTTGTACTGCTTTTTGCATTAAATGCACACAACCTATGGCATGATGAAATCGCGTGTGGTGGGCACCCGGATAAACCAAAAAAGACATTCCCATTTGCGAAATTCTACGCAAGCGCTGAAAGTAAGGATGCTCAATAATGTTGAAGATTCGCTCGCTGGGAATGGTAATAAATCCGTAAATTGGATCGTTTAGTATTTTAAGTTTATGAGGTGACGCCAAATTTTATAAAATATGAATGTTGAACAAAGATACATATATATTTTGCCCCACCTGAAATTGCGAAAAAGCAAATCCGACCGCCCCGAAGGAGAGGTTAAAAGGCTAACAAACAACCGAAGGCAATTGGAACTATTTAGATTAAAAGAGCAACTATAAAAATCAAGAACCTCGGGGAATTAGACCCTCTGGAGGGATTAAAAAGAAAAAACAAACGTATAAAAAGCATAAAGAATGAATAAAATAAAAATACTTTGGGTAGATGATGAAATAGATTTATTGAAACCACATATCTTGTTTTTGGAAGCTAAAGATTATGAAGTAGCTACCTGCCAAAGTGGAACTGAGGCCATAGAACGAATAGAAGAAGAGAGTTTTGATATTGTCTTTCTAGACGAAAATATGCCCGGTCTTACGGGACTAGAAACTCTCGCCGAAATAAAAGAGAAGCAGGAAAACCTTCCCATAGTGATGATCACTAAAAGTGAAGAGGAAGCTATTATGGAGGAAGCTATTGGTTCTAAAATAGCCGATTATCTTATAAAACCGGTCAATCCAAACCAAATTTTACTCAGTATTAAGAAGAACCTGGACCATTCCCGATTGGTTTCAGAAAAAACAACTTCCAGCTACCAACAGGAATTTAGAAAGATAGCGATGGAACTGAGCCAGGTAAATACTTTTGAAGAATGGGCAGAGCTTTACCAACGCCTAATNTACTGGGANCTNCAACTGGAAGGACTGGAAGACAGCGGCATGTTCGAAATTCTGGAATCCCAAAAATTGGAAGCCAATACGCAATTCTGCAAGTTCATTGATAAGAATTATCCTTCCTGGTTTGAAAAAGGTGCCNANGCGCCCACCATGTCCCATACCATCTTTAAGGAAAAAATAGTTCCTGAAATTGATGAAAAGCAACCTACCTTATTATTGGTAGTAGATAATTTGCGCTATGATCAATGGAAAGCCCTGGAACCGGTAATTTCAAATTATTATAAAAAAGAAAAGGAAGAACCTTATTACAGTATTCTCCCCACCGCGACCCAATATGCAAGGAACGCCATGTTCTCTGGATTAATGCCCAGTGAAATGGAAAAACTTTTTCCGCAGTATTGGAAGAACGATACCGATGAGGGCGGAAAAAATAAGCACGAAGCCGAATTCCTTGCCGAGCAGCTAAAAAGGCTTGGTAAAAATTATAAGCACGAATATCATAAAATAACCAGTCTTAAAGCCGGAAGAAAACTGGCCGATAACTTTAAAACGCAAAAAGACAATGACCTCACGGTTGTGGTATATAATTTTGTAGATATGCTTTCCCACTCCAAAACCGAAATGGAAGTGATTAAAGAACTGGCCTCCAACGATAAATCTTACCGCTCTTTAACCCATAGCTGGTTTAAGAATTCCCCCTTGTTGGATATTATTCAACAGGCCCGGCAATTAGGCTTTAAATTGATTATCACCACAGACCACGGAACCATTAATGTAAAAAACCCTTCAAAAGTAATTGGCGATAAGAACACCAGTCTAAACCTGCGCTATAAAACAGGAAAAAGCCTTACTTACGAAAAGAAAGATGTTCTGGCCGCGACCCAACCAAAATCATTACACCTGCCCACTTTAAATATGAGCAGTTCGTTTATATTCGCGAAAGGAGATTTATTTTTCGCCTATCCCAATAACTATAACCATTATGTAAGTTATTTTAGAAATACCTATCAACACGGCGGCGTTTCGCTAGAAGAAATGATAATCCCTTTTGTAGTGATGAACCCAAAGTAAATTAATCGAATATCAGTAAACAGTGATAAGGACCTGTCCGGAAATAAAATGCGGAGCTTGGGAATTGCTCCTTAATAAGCCCTCTACAAAAACTTTGTAAAACGGTTATATTGACGGAAAATAAAAAATAAGCTTTGCCCCTTTTTCAGCAGAAAAGCCGAAGGGGTTTTCTCAAGTTTGCTTTTGTTTTAAATCGAAGCGGGGTTTAACCACCCCTTTCTTCAGCACAGCTGAATTCATTCCCCTCCTTGAAAATAAGGAGGGGAGCCAGTTCTCAAGATAACCAGGACTAACCTTAAAACCTGAAATCCCAAGAAAGCAACGTCCAAAAGTAGAAAAGCATTTAGGATTACGAATTATTTTTAGATAAATTTTATCAGCGTGAATCTGCATAATCTGCGTCATCAGCGTTCTATCTAAATGCCTGGGCTTTATTAGACCTAAAAGGCTTCGTGGATTCGTGGCTTTTTTATTGGGAGGAAATGATGTGATTTTAAAGCTAAGCCACCTTGTTCCATTTGGTTACAGAAAAAAAGGGGATATTGCCCCTAGTTGAATAGCTATATTATTTGTTATCTTTACCAGATCTTAAAACATTTAGTCTAAAATCTAAATCAGTTTATGCCATTAACCTACAGTTTAGCGCAAATTGAAGAAGCTGCGCAATATATTCTTAAACACAGTAAAAGTAAAATATTACTTTTTTACGGTGAGATGGGCGCTGGTAAAACAACACTTATTACGGCCCTTGTAGAAGCCTTGGGAAGTGAAGATAAAACTTCCAGCCCTACTTTTTCTTTGGTGAATGAGTACGATTCGCCCCGGGAACCAATTTATCACTTTGATTTTTACAGGATAGAAGACGAAAATGAAGCGCTTGATATTGGCCTGGAAGAATATTTAAACTCCAATGCCTGGATTTTTATAGAATGGCCGCAAAAGATTGGGAGTTTTCTTGAAGATGATTTTCAAAAAATTGAAATAACAACGAAAAATGAAAACTTAAGGATGTTAAATTTGAGTTAATAATATCTTAAATATTTTATAATCCGCCTAAAATGGCGGTATTAGCAGATACGTCATTTTAATGAACATGTCAAAGTTAAAAACGTTTAATTCATCTATTTTTTGAAATTTTCAGCTTTATATTTTTACTCATATAAAGTATTTTTTTCTTAAAAAATCTAAAATTTTGCTTGAAAAAAGCTGCAAAAGTACGATTAATGTATTAATTTTTAGCGTATTATAATTCTATAGGTTTGCTTCAGTAAACAAAACGAAATAACAATCTAAACTATATTATTATGAGACTTAAAGCAGTAATTTTCGCAGCAACAATTTTTGGAGCAAGTTTTTTTGTAACTTCCACTTCCGATAACGATAACAACAATGACCAACTTAAAGAACAAGCTGTCGACGTACGCACAATCAAAGTTCCTTCTAACGGGTAGTATAATTGCACTGGCGATAGCCTTTTCACCTTATATATTTTATTTATATGAAATTTTCCCAAGCGGTCCCGTTTGGGAAAATTCTTTTTTTACCTATGAGAGTAAATACTATGAGAATGTATTGACCGCGGCCTGGACCTATCTCGGTAAAATAACTCCCTTATTTTTACTTTTAATCTGGTTTTTTACCTGCAAACATTGGTGGTATCACGTAATTTTAGTTCCAATAACCATGTATGCATATCAAGTTTTATCAACTTTTTATGAAGATGTATATGCTAACCAGTATATAATTGATACCAACCAACTTATTTATTTAGCGCCTTTCTTCATAGTAATTCTTTCCATCGTTTATTTGATTCGAATCAAAATTTTTGATCGCATTTTTGACATTGATCTTAGTGAAATTGACGAGACCGAGGTTTCTGTGTTTTCAAATATTTCAGAAACAGACCG
>JGI1221J13441_10001154_pt1 | contig 11304 bp, 11 predicted proteins | sample LakVidmifraction_4_FD_13441 | JGI IMG/M metagenome (IMG submission 13441) | reverse complement strand
GCATAACTAATTTGACCAGTATCGTTATAAGAAGTTGCAGAACCATGGTGAGGACTAGCATATCCACCAGCCGTGGTGTTTACAACTGTTGTATTGTGAGAACCTGTACTTGAATCACCACCTCCTTTGTGCCAGACAGCAACGTATTCACTCCACACAGCATTACGCCCATACGTAGCACCAACCGCGTAGTCAGCACTAAAGCCGTCTGCGTACACGTGTATGTCAGTATCTACGCTGGAGCTTAACGTACCAGAGTATTTGTAGTGAATCTCACCTGTCTCATCAGTCACTGAAAATAAAACCATTTCACGAGCCAGCTCAGTAGTGTCGTCACTCTTAAACAGGCGAATGTCTCCACCACCTTCCAGGCACAAGGCGTACAAAGCTGAATACCCCGCACTTCCGTCAGGGACAATAAGTCCCACGTAATCAGTTAAATCACCTGGTACTTTCGTATGGTCAATTGTGATTGTTGCAACGTGGGACATTTTTATTTAGTTATTTCTACGTGTACCTCGACATTTGGTTCGTCTTTTATTCTCTTGATATACGCGTAGACCTCAACTTCGGTAGCTGTGCTGTCACCATTGTCTTTCAGGGCAGTAAATCGGGCATTTTTAGCTTCACCGTCAATCTCCATGTCTGACACGTTCAAGTACGGCAAGCCGTTGATATATCGCTCCAGACGGCTCGCTACCCGCGCGGAACGGTCAACTGTTTTAGGCTGAGTAAAGACAATTTCTTCGTCAGTCTCCCCTTCATTGATAACCGCAAAGTGTTCTTTCTCAAAAACCTTTAGGCCATTAACTTCGCGCATTAAGTGAGCGTCATACTTGGTAATCCTTTTACCGGACTCTGTAATTTGTACTACCTGCACATACCCACCAACTTCTTTGTCAGGATTTGGCATTCTCTCTACCTGTTCAAGTCCAACAATGTCAAAGACATCGGCTCGGGCTAGGGTAGTTGTTTTGTATTGTGAAATGTTCATATTATACAAGGGTTAATACTCCGGCTGCACCGTCAAAGTCAATAGTAAATGTGTCTCCGTCTGCTAGATCAACTGCTGCTCCGTAATCGTAATATCCTATAAGCTCGTCGTTTGCTGCTGTGTCATTGTAGATATACACGTACCGAAACTGAGCTACTGCTCCCCCGCTGGCTGTCAGTACCAGGTCAGTAAGAGTTAATTTGTACGTACCGGAAGTTACTGCACTAGAAGCAATCGTAATCGCTCGTGCAGAAAGGTTTGCGTATGAGATTTGAGTTACGTTTGCTAACACTCCGTTACCGTCTGTGGTTGGTACTGGAGTTTCCGAAGCCGGAGCCGTGTTAGAAAGTGCAACCGTGAGAGTATCTGTCTCTAGGTCGTGAATTTTGTGTGCAAGAGCTTGCACAAAGTCATTGATTTTTACAAAAGTTGCCATAATAAGTGTTTGTTTAGTGTTTTAAGTTTACGTTAATATTGTTGTCCGTCGTTGTAAGGCACTGAGCCAATAATAACTCGTACTGCATTTCTTCCTCGGAGCTTTTTCCACAAGTTTGCTTTATCTATAGGTAGTAACTTTTCGTCTTCCGTAAGTGGTAACGGTTTGTCTTTCGACGTCTTGAAAGCAATAGATACCATTTTCGCCAGCGGCTTGTACGCTGGGTGTGGTAGTCGCACTGCAGAAGTTCCACTTGGAATAGATAGACGTGTTGTTCCACTTAAATCACCTACTACAAGAGCTTCTGGGTATACCTCACCCTGGATAATAAGCCCTTCAGTGACAGGAATAATAGTTTCTCCGCTGAGAATCATTATTTCAGTGCCAACGTTAATGTAGGCTGGTGGTTTGTTTGCATACGCATTTTTGAGGTAGCTTTCTTCCATTAAAGGATAGTTAGCTACTTCTGCGTCTCCAAAGTCCACCTCGCGTAGATATACAGTTTCATTGCCGTCTAGTTTGGCAGAAATATATTTTATGCTTTTTAAGAAGTCGGTTGGGTACGTATAATTTCTAATACCGGCTTCTAGGTTGCGCTTGTCTTCCATGATGAAGTAACCCTCGTCCACCTCCGTAGCTATTTCTTCTGCAAGAGTTTCCTGCTCAACATTTGCGAGCATGAGAATATCCGCGTCAGTCAATGTACTGGCGGTAGTTTTGGTTAAGTATCGTATGTAAGCTGTGAATGTGGCACCTGTCATATTTATTGTGGAGCTCCTTACCCTGTCCCTGCTCCCCTCGTAAGAGGAACAGAACAGGGTTTGGAGCGGTTATTAACCAAGTGCTGCGGTAGTGTCTTCGTCGCGGTCAATTCGCCGCTCTCGTCCAACCTTACCTTCACTTTGGAGTCGTTCCATAATCATTTGAGCAACTTGCTCTGGTACTTCGACGTAGGTACCTCGCTTGATAGAAAGCCGGTAGCCGTTCATGTTCACTATAAATGGAATTTTCTCTCCGATTTCTGGTGAGACTCCTGGTTCTAGTGGAATCATAATTGCTATCTTCTTCTGCCCAGCTAGGTGTTCCTTCATTTTCTGTGCGTCTGTGCGTAGTCCCTTTACGATTTCTTGGTCGGAGACTTTAGCCTCTGACACTGGTTTTGAAGGCTCCGTTTCTTCGACAGCTTCCACGCTGTCTTCTTCGGCTACCTCGTCTTCTGGTTCTTCTTCTTCCGGAGTTTCCCCTGGAACGAAGTCTTCTAGTCTTTTGAGTAGAGCTTCACTGTTTCCGCTGGCACTCAGGCCAAGCTTCTTTAATTCAGTTTGCCGTTCTCCGTAAGACAATTTTGCGTACTCTGACATAGTAATATCTTATCCTCCTTCTAATAATTGGGGTTGGCGTGTGTCTCCACCACTTTAATAAGGCAACTACTACCCAGTTACCGCGTGTTCGAGTCGTCCAAGGAAGTCGTCGTTAAGGATTTTCGTAACGAAAGTTCCTTTCCAACCTGTAGTACCTCGTTGGTTCAATGCGTCGGCAGTTCCGGCAGAACCAAGTGGCTTCACAATGTTTTGCAACGCTGCTCCGCTGATACGTGATACTCCGTAAGCTTCCATACCCATGATAAGAGTTGCGTGTACGTCGATACTTGCAGCTCCCGCTCCCTCAAACACTTTTGCGTTTGGTGTTTCAACGAATCGTACGTCACCCAACTTACCAACTTCACCTTCCATGACGCTCATAGCTGCACTGTACTTTTCAACTGGTACCCAACCTGTCTCGTCCTGTAGGTCGAATGTTGTGTCCGGTGAAACAATACTAATGTATGCCTGTGCAACTGGTTCGGTAGCGATACCGGTTGAAGCTGAAACCATACGAGTCACTCGTCGAGCCTTGTTGTTCTTAAGAGTTCGTACCATTTTACGTACTGCTACTGCCGTAATAAGGTCGGCTGCTGAAACAGCTACACGAGAGGTTTGCCCTACGTATACAACTGTTGTACCGGCAGCGAGTACGTCTCGAGCCAATTGGTCGAGTGTATCTCCGGCTTGATCTCCGAGCACTTCGGCAAATTCTGTAAGAACCGCGTCTTGTGACTCGTAATCTACAACGTCACTGTATGTAACATAGTCTCCGTACTGCGCAACTGTGGCAGTGATGTCGGTAACACTCATTTGTGAACCGGTTGGAGTTACTCCTTCTGTTAAAGCGGTAGTAGCTGCCGCGAGGTTTCCGTATCGACGGAACTTGATTGTTGACGTTCCACTGTTCTGTGGAATATCACGCACCTGTCCATATTTCGTGTGAATGAAAAGTGGTACTGCACGCATGAGCAAAGTTCGAGAGTAGAAGTTGTTTACTTCTGCTGGAATTTGCGTTCGTGTTGTAGTTGCCATAAACGTTTTTTTTGAATAATTGAATAATTTAGTTCTTTGGTTGTGTCTTCACCCGAGCTACTTCTTGCTCAAACTCGGCGTCAGACATCTCTGCTACTGATTTCTTACCTCCTGCTTCTCCTCCGGCATTTGCACCAGTCTTGGTACTATTTGCCTTTGCGATTGCTGCTGCTTTCCGTGTCGCGCCTATCATAAGCATTTTGTCTCCGGCTGCGGCAAACATGAGTTGTTTGGTTGGTAAGTTCTTGTAGTCTGGGTGTTCTGCCCACTTTGCGGCTTTCGCTGCAAAGGGTTTGAAGTCGGGGTTTTCCGCTACAAACGTATCAATTTCAGCCTTTACTTCCTGCGTGTACTCCTTCGCTCGAAGGGGTGCAAGCTGGCGTGCAATGCGTCTGTCAATAATTTTGGCGTCCTCGTCGTCAACGTCCTCCTCCTCGGAGTCTTCGTCGTCTTCCCCCTGCTGGTCGTCGTCTGACTCTTTCAATTTCTTGATTTTATCAGCTCGACGTTTTGCAACCCAGTCCGCGTTGGTCTTCGGTTTCCGCACTGGCGGTTCCTCGTCCTCGTCGTCCTCGGTAACTTCGGCTTCGTCCGCAGCACCGTCTTCTGCAGCGTCGGACTCACTTGAGTTGTCCTCTGCAGCGTCGGCTTGTTCGGCAGTAGTTTCCTCTGCCGTCTCGGTTACGTCTTCTGCGGCTTCGTCTCCGGTGTTGTTATTCTCCGTCATGATTTTTTGTTTTTAAGCACTCTACAAGTTAGAAAACGGGTTAAAACTGACTTGTAGGATTGCGCTCTACTCTTTTGAGTAGGATTGAGTCCGACACGGACTCGCAGGGGGAAGCTTGAGAAGGAGCGTCGCCAACCCCGAACAAACTTCCCTTTGCGAGCCTATGTCGTATCACTCATAACTCCTGCACTGATTAAGTCTTTATCCTTTACTCCGGTCTTCGAGTAAGGGTCATACTGGATTTCTCCTTGAGCTTCCTCCGGTTTTTGGTACTGCTCAATCAACCTTTTCGGCATTTCTGAAAGTTGAACGATTTGCGCGTGTTGCATACGTAAATCGTCTACCTCCTCATCTGTAAGTGACGTTTTAGTCTCAAAATTCTGTTTTGTAACGATTTGCTGCTCCAATAGAGCCTTATTTCCGTCCAATACTTGAGACATAAACTTCCAACCGCCACTATTGAGCATTTCTTTAAGGTAGAAGATGTAGCCTTCCAGGGTTTCCTGTGAAACGTCAGTGAGGTCAAACGGCTTGCTTAAGTCCCACTGCGGTACTAGATTTGTTTTTACTGGTTTCTTTACTGGTTTCTTTTTATAAGCCATAAGCATTTAATTAGACGGGCAATTGGCGTTTAGCAGCGGCACCTTCCCTCGCTGGGTTAGTAAGCTGGTCTGCTTGAGCGAGTCCGGTGGTCTGTGGGTCTGCCTGGGGCACCATTTCCGGATTTAACTTCTGTAGAATGAGAGCTCGCTTGTGCGCGTTCATGTGAGCCAGCTTCTCCGGTGAGTCACCCAACTTATTGTGGATTTGTAAGTGCATGTAGTGGTCGTCTTCTGCCATTACTAGAGCTTTTGTACCTTCATTTATCATTTTGTTTTCCTCTTCTGCGCGTAGTTCGTCGATTGTAGGTGGGTAGATTTGCTCGATAAGGTCGGTCTTCATGCCAATAAGCTTGCCATAGTGCCGCATACCGGCGCGTAGCTGGGCTGTAGGGTCTGCTGCAGCCAGTGTGAGGTAGTCTCGGAACAGCTTTGAGTCATTGAACCGACGTGCTTCTGCAACCGCCTTACTTTCAATCTTAATATTTGGGTCTTTGTGTCCCTCTGCAACTACTAGGTCTTTCTTCTTGAATGGCCGCCATGAAGCACCAAGAGCACCAACAATATGCACCATTTTTTCATGCACACCTTCGTCCATGTTTTCCTTTAGGTGATTGTAGTATTCTTGCCAAAATCGTCTCTCACTCCAACCAAACACCCGAGCGGCTAATCCGTATCGACTATCGCTTCCTTGAGCTACTAGAGCGTCACGTGTGGCTGTTGTCTGTCCGTCTGGTGAAGCTCCTTGCTTAATATCGGGCGTACCAGTAGCTCTTTCGGCTGATTGCGCCAAAGTATCCATAATGTAAGACACGTCAGAGCTGATACGGTCTTTATTCATCGGCACTACTGCAGCATTTGGGTTTCCTTCTACCGGAATGAACTTGTTAAAGGCAAAGTTAAAGTCTTGTCGTTCGCTTACTTTTGTTTTATCGAACAAATACATCGGGTGTAGGTTTGCTTTGACTGACTTCAAAGCTAGGTTAAGAGCCACCGCGCGTGCACGTTGTTTATCCTCGGTGAAGTCTGGAATAGAAGGTGAGTCGAACTGGTTTGGTACTGGGAATAGCACACGGTCTACAATAGGAATTTTCTTCCGGTCGAGCTCCTGGTATCGGATAACCTTGCGTCCGTCGTCGGCTAGTGTAACGAAACAAAGCTTGCCGTTCCAAAACGTAAAGCCTTCTCGAAGCCGTAAAGTAGCGTTCTCGCCGTCAACGTTTGAGAACCTTGTGATGTTACTTAATCCAGCCGCTTCCGCTGTATCGCGCATGTATTGGTCTAGTGGGCTCTTGGTGTCGTTCTTTCCGGTAGCAGCCTTGAGGTTTTCATAGTCAAAGTAATTACCAGCGTCTTCCAATTGCTGCTTGGTCATTCGTATCTCTCGGTAAATGAACCGTGAAGCACCGCGTCCGGCTCGATCACCAGCTATGTTGGCAGCTTCGGGGTCACGTACAGTAACCATTCGGTTCCATACGTAAGGTGAAGGCGTCAGTGTGTCTTCGTCAAAGTCCATTGTACAAAGCAAGCCACGTCCAAAGAACAGGGTTTCCCAGTCCCATTCATAGTCGATAATATCCTTCTCCATGATGTCGTAGTCGTAGTTTGCAGTGAGTTCCAGGTTCTCTGCAATCTCATCGTCTCCTACCTCGCGCGGTGAAAAGCTTGCTGCGAGTGTGTCTTCGTATAGTGAAGCAAGAATAGTCTGAAATACAGAAAACATCGTAGTGTCTCCCACGCTTTCCTTGTCTCGCTTCTGATTATTATATAGTTTTAGCCGGAGTCCCCACTCGTCCCACTTTGGCTTCATAAACCACCAGCCTTGCTCCCACTCGGAAGTGGTCTGCTTTACCAGTGAAGTAAAGTCCGGCATACCTTTCTTGTCTTCTGTCTTCTCAGTGTCTTCCTCAGAACCTACAACGTCCTCCTTTTCAGGAGCTTCGTATTTGCTTTCCTTTTTTGTTTTGTTTTTTGTTGAAGGGGTAACCATATGAAAATATCGTCATTATTAGACGACTCCTTTTTCACGGGGTTGGCGTAGCTATATTGTAACACGTACAAAGCACGAAAAGTCAAAAACGCAAACACTTTATTTGTTGATAAGGTACAGGCCGACTTTTCCTTAAGGTAAGGAGTTATTTATTTTCTTTCTATGAAACTGGTAGCTTTTTACTTTACAAGAAGGCTCCTTCCATTCTCTTTATTAGTTATTGCTTAATAACGGCGACGAGAATTTCTTTATATCGAACTGTAAGTAATCGATCGTTGCTACGGTGCATACCAGACGGCACGGCAAGAGTCGGCAACTTGTTTTCCGTGCTTTCGCATATGAACCTTAACTAGAACTTTTTATTCCGGATTTGGCTGGTAAAACAATATAATACTCACCTAGAGAACCATAAAATTAAATTTAATTCATTGTTTTACCAACCAAACCAGTAACAATTTGGTGGACTGTGTTTTTATTCGAGAAGCCCAAACAGAAATTTGCTACAAAAAAGCCACGTCAGGAAAAACGTGGTTTCAGTGTTGTTTGAGTACAAGAGTAGCCAACCCAAAGGTAAGTGAATGCCTCCCCGTGAGCTGGGTCAGCTACTCCTGTATTCAATTGTGATTGTGACAGAGACATTCACCAACAAGTATAACACGGCACCAAGGCACCATATCGTCGGAGTCGCCACTATGGTTGTGGATAACCAAAAACGCACCACCTCTCGGTGACGCGTATGGATAGTATAGCAGAACACAACCTCCGGCTCCAGCATATAAAAAAAGGCTGTAAAAACAAAAGAGCTCCTCAACTGTGGGAGCCCTTTGCCGAAAGTTGTCGCGCCTTCTGGCTCAGTATAGCACGCTGCTAGGTCTGAACTACTCTACAACTACTCTACAATGTGGACATGACGGGTACTGCCCCCGTGTCCCTCCAGCGTTTACAATTTGCCTTAACGTAGCGACTTCTTTCAACTGACATCTCCACCAACTGCTTGTTTATTAAGCCTTTTGAGTTACTAGCAGTATCTTACTCTCAGACTGACGTTAGGCGGGTACAAGACCGGCGTGAACGTCCTGCACTGTACCGAAGTACGGTGACTGTTGTGATTGTTTTGCAACTATCGGTGTATCACTTTAGAGAATGTAATACGGTTTCTGCTACAGCAAATTGTAAAGGTACTGGGGTCGATTCTATTTCATGCCCATACAGGCTTCTATTGTAAGGGGTAGAAGGGGAAGTGGTGCTCCTCGGTAGCAAACCTCAATCGCTATTGTCCACAATTATGCCAGTAAGCGAGCTGGACTCCCCCTTCTACCTCCTACACTTAATTCTATCATAAGAAAAACCACAACATTTACCGTCGTGGTTCTTCAATGTAAAAGTACTGCCCCAGCAAAGTATAACGGGTCGATTCATTATACCGGCTCTATTATAACACCCCCAGCACAAGTTTGGCAAAGCGTAGACTCCTTCAAAGATAAGTAGTAGTCACCTAAAAATATCTCCTTGGAACAACCGGAACAGAAGTCTATCTGTATGTCACTTTGTGGCTGGTCATGCTTGAGCATACGGGTCGTCTGAACTCATAGTTTGAACTCCCTCCATACCGTACATCTTGGGCGCGTACTCACGGAACTGTGGTTCTTGAATAAGAATACGTCCTAGAGCTTCGATAAGGTGGTCGTCTTTATCAATAGGTACTTCCTTCCGGTTCCGCTCCATACCTGTCTTACCACGCCACTCCTGCCACCTCCAGTGCTCAATCTCCCATATAGTCTGCTTGCAGTTAGAGAATACCAGTAGCTCTGGTTTTTTTATGAACTCGTTATTGTGCTTTTTCCAGTCCAGGGCGTTTCCTATACGCGTGTTTGAAGCTGTACGAAACTTTGATCCTTCTATGTATGACCTACCGGCAGTGGACAGCATGGTAGCAAGGCATTTTTTAGTGTGTTGGTCTTCGATGAAAGCACTCGGGTCACATATGTAAGGAGTTTCCATGCGGAACTGCACGTCGATTTTATTAAGGTCGTACACCATATCCGGCACGGATTCTGGGTTCTTCCAGTACTCATCAACTACAATATACTGTCCTTCGCTATTCACGGCTACCCATATACCAGCGTCACTGTTACGTGGGTGCGGGTCGAGTGAGTGATAGACGCACCACTCCTTCGGGTCGAGCGCGAATGGCTCAATTACGTGAATGTCTCTGTCCCATTTTTTATACACAAGTCCTATTAGGTGTTGGAATTTACCGTAAACTCGAGCTTGTCGTTCGTCTTCGGGGTACTCAGCCACCATTTGAACTATGTGTTCGTGCTCCAGGTGTCCTCGTATGCCGTGCTCCTTACAAACTGACTCTACGTCTGCTGTTAAGTGGAATACCTTACGCTTCACTGTCACTGGGTCGTCTCCTTCTCGCAATACTACTTGAGTTTCTACTTCTCCCTTGGCGAACATATCGTACAAGTGAGCGGAACCGGAAATAGGCGTCGCTGTTATTATTATAACCCCTCCTTTACGCATACGAGAAATGATTGCCTTGAGCACGTGCTCCGGTGGTGGCTCATCTAGCCATGCGAGTCCCAGGGTCACACCTTCAAACTGCTTTGCTTCCTGGTCATACGTCATAATGTCCAAGTCCCAGCCGGTAGTAGTCTTGAATATAGACTCGTAGTGCTTTCCTCCTTTACGTGAGGAGTATTTACCCTTGGGGAACCAATCACGTATTTGCGAAACGATGTTTTTCTCCACTAGGTCTGACTCTGTAACGATACGAGCCACCTTGGGGAAGTCCCACTTATCAAATAGTCCACCGGAAAACCAAGGATTGTTACCACCAAAGAATAGATTAGCTAGAATGTTCGTCGCCAGAGCTGTCTTACCTACACCGTTGGCTGCACTCAAGAATAGAATGAAGTAGTCACCACTACCAAACGCGTTAGAAAAGTCCTCCGCTACTCCGGAAGGTTCGTAATACCGGTACTTCTCGTTTTGCATACGATAGTCCAGTAGTCTCAGGTCGTGTAGTGGGTCTTTCTCTTTCATTACCAGGTTTTATAAGCTTTCCAGGCGTGGTAAAGGTCATACCATGCCCAGGTAGTGTAGTTATCATATTGGCAGCACTCAGAATTACAATATGTCTCCCACCGCCAGTCATACCAACAGAACTCTATGGTCATTTTATGTCGAGTGTTTTGCATATTATGTTTATTAAGACGGTTTAGCGTGAAATATATTCTGACCCTCCATATGCTGTAGTTCGTGCTGAAAGATTTGAGACTTTAAGCCCTCTATCTGCTCTGTCACGCGCCACAATACCCAGAACCCGAGAATACGTCGTGGGTACCAGTAGCGCACTGTCATACGGAATACCCGCTGCACCTTCTTGGGCTTCCGGTGTGTAAAGCTCATACAACCTTCCTCTGGCTCGAAGATGTTTGGTGACGCGCACCGCTCCGGAACTCGGTCGTGTATCTCACGTCTCCCTGTCTTGGCATTTGTAACAGTCTTCCGGACGTTCTTATAAGTGATGAGCTCCTTTTCTGCTTCCAAAATCATTGGGTTAAATATCGCTCGAGCCGGAAACTTGGCGTTCTTGGGGTTTCCTACCAGTAGAGACGGGTGAACTACAAAGATACGCAGCGGTCGAGTTGACTCGCATAGCTGCCCTTGAGCCATTGCCCAGGCTTTCATATTGTATTTAGCTGCCCATTCTTCCTCGGACTCGTCGCAGTAAGCCACCATGCGCTCCGCTAGGGGAATGTCAGAACGTTTGGCTCGGGCTGATACTGCATAGATACCTTGCTTCTTGGTATGGTCTGGGTTGGTTACTAGTTGCATGTTATTTATTTAATGGGTAAGAAGGTTGAGTTGGTCTTTGCTTCAATAGATAAGGTACTTCTATAGTTTTACCCTCGGCTTTATCTGTACGAACGCACTCAACATCAATAGAGTGTATAAGTTCGTGGTTAATGTAAGAGCAAGTTGGCATAGACTAGATTTTAGTAAGAATAAAGTCCTCTGCTGATTTGAGCATAATCTCGACGTCACGCTCAATATCATTTAGATCACTAATTACTTCCATCTGATAATACTCTGCCGGTACGCACTTACTCACTAGCATGTTGTACATCGTACAAAGGACAACTACGCTGAC
>JGI1221J13441_10001151_pt1 | contig 11326 bp, 10 predicted proteins | sample LakVidmifraction_4_FD_13441 | JGI IMG/M metagenome (IMG submission 13441) | reverse complement strand
CGAACACCATCGGTAGCAATCATCCTAGTTCCCTTCATCGTTATCGACATGGAAGAACGTGACCGCATGACGCGACCCACCTAGTGGCGACCTGCAGATATCGCAAGACGACCACGAGAAACCTTGTTGCTCACACTCGCAATCGTGCGAGCCATCAAATTCACGGACGCCACCCTCACCTAGCGGAAACACCAGACAGCCATCCCAATGCTCATCCCCCACCATGCCCAGCGTAACCTCCACACCCTCGCACCCAGCATCAAACAACACAGGGTCCGGATGCGGCTCAGCATTAGCCAACGTGGCTGCACAGTCGATGCAAACCCAGACAGTAGTACTACTGTCTACGGTATTGGTGTTGGTTGTCATGGTCTTGCTCCCTTGGTGGTTGTGGTGGAGGACGGCTCGGGTGTCAGACCTCGATCCTGTCATGAACCAAACCCACATTAGCGTCGGCGTGGTTCACCTTAGCCTCCCTCACGGTACCGTAGTAGTAGCGTCCGATACCATCCGGAGTATAGAACACCGTACCGCAAGAGCCAACGTAGATAAGGCCCGCCTCCTGAGTCTCGCGAGTGACCGTGCGCACGTGGTGCGTGGTGGCGATGGTTGTCATGGTGGTGCTCCTTGTTGGTGTTGGGTCTGGTCGGTCGGTCGGTCGGTCAGTAGGTAGTACGGTAGCTGGTGTTTGGTGGAAGTCAAGTCGGTAGGTGAAGATGGTCCGAAGTGACTAGCTGGTCCGGTGCAGCTGGTCCGGTGCAGCTGGTCCGGTGCAGGTACTAGGCGAGACAGGACAGGACCGAGGTGCCCCCCTCCACCTACCACTACCACCGGCCACTGCCCCCCCCCTCCACACCTCGACAACGAGCGAGCAGCAGAGAGAGAGGAAGACACGCACGCACGCACGTACACACGCACCCACACACACACGCACCCACACACGCGCAGGCACCCGAGGTTCCCCAATCGCCATCCCCCCCTATATATTACGTTGGGTGGGGGGTGTGTGGGTTGTTTTTGGTTTGTCCGGGTGTTTGTGGGGTGTGTGGGTGTGTGGTGGTGGTTTTGGGTGTGTTTGTGGGGGTGTGTCGGGTGTGTCCGGTTGTTGGGTGTGTGCGTTGTCCGGTGTTGGGGGTGTTTGGGTGTGCGGTGGCCGGTCGTGGTTGTTTCGGTTTGCTTATGGTTGTGACGGTTTTTGTTTAGCCTTTATTATGGGTGTCGGGGTTTATAGGTGTCTATAACTGGATGTGTTATTGTGGGTGTCGGTTTGGGGGGTGGTGCACCTTGTTGACCGGACGGCCGACGCCTACTTGTGCAGGCTTGTATGTTTGGTCTGTCCCCGGTCTGGTCGGCTAGGTGTTCGCCCGTTGGAGGGGCTGGTGCTGCGATGCCGATCGAGCCTCGGGAGGGGCGGGTGTTGTGGCTGCCTCGGTTGACTTTGGGGCTGGTGTGATCCGAGTCTTTCGGACGGTGGGCTCCCGGGGATTGTCAGGTTTTTGTCCTAGCCGTCTACGGCTGGGGTATTCTCGTAGTCAGACTCGCTGTCACTGCGTGACGCTCGTTCGGGTGTGCGGTCGTTACCCTGCGCGGTGGTAGGGCTGGGCCAAGTCTGGGTTGTTTGCGGGTATCGGATGGTTGTCTGGATATAGTTGACCGGACGGCGGGCGTCTACATGTGAGGAGGTTTGGTGTGGTTACAGATTTGAGGGTCCGTGAGGAGTATGCCCGTTGGTTGTTGTCGTCGGATGCCGATCGGGTGTTGTACGATTTGCCGACGACGAAGGCAGGGTTTGCGTCGTTGAAGGGGGTGTCTACGCGGACGTTGCGTCGTTGGGGGAAGGAGGAGCCGTTTGTTGCGATGTTGGAGCGGTTTGGGGTGGTGGCTGAGTCGCAGCAGGGTTCTGGGAAGCGGTGGGCTGCGAATACGAAGTTGGTGTCTGATGCCGATGCCGGGTCGGTGGTTCCGCATGATGTGCGGCGTAGGGCGTCTCAGTCTCCGGCTGCGGTGACGCATGTGCCTGGTGTGGTGGGCGGCGAGTCTGCGTCAGATTTGGACGATTATGTGTCGGGTAAGCGGGTGTTGGTGAAGCAGATGCGGTCGGGTGATTATCGGGCGTTGGATCTGTATATGAAGCATTGGGGTCGCAGGTTTATTGAGGAGGAGGATGAGGGTCCGGGGTCGTTGGGTCACATGTCGGATGTGGAGTTGGCTGAGGGTGTGGCTGCCCGCCTGTCGCCTGATGATTGGGGCCGTCTGGTTGCCCGTCGTGCGGCCGTGGCGTGAGTGACGTTTCGGTCTGGTTGACGGGCGCATATGTGGAGTGTCGTCGCCGCGATTTTGTCGATGATCCTGCCCAGTTTTTTCGGGAGTGTGTGTGGGTCGAGAATCCGTCTGTGCCGGAGGGCCGGGTTTTGTTGGATCTGTACGATTACCAGTTGGACGATTTGGATCTGTTGTTGACTGAGGATCGTCTGCTAATTTTGAAGGCCCGCCAGTTGGGTTTGACGACGTTGGTTATGGCGGTGGCGTTGTGGGAGTTGATGTTCAAGGAGGGTACGAACATTCTGTTGGTGTCGCGTCGTCAGGATGATGCCGATAAGGCGTTGGGTTTGATCGATTCGATGATAGATTTTTTGCCGGATTGGTTGTTGCCGTTGTTGCCGGTGGAGGATGCTGTGGGGGCGCGTGAGCATTCGTGGACGTTTCCTTCGGGCCGTAAGTCGAGGATTGTGTCGTTGGCTGCGACGAAGAAGTCTGGTGCGTCGGAGACTGCGACTCGGGTCATTTGGGATGAGGCTGCGTTGGCCGATTATCAGTCTGATACGTACCGTTCGGTGCAGCCGACTACGTTGGCTGGCGGTAAGCTGGTTGTCTTTTCGACGGCCCGTGGCGGTTCGAACTGGTTTGCGAAGACGTTCCGTCAGGGGTCGGAGCAGTGGGCACGGGTGTTTCATCCGTGGATGGTGTCGCGTCTCATCAATCCGAGGGCCGAAGCGTTTGCGGACTGTCCTGATGGGCCGTGTGACGTCTGTGTGGATGATGGCCGATATCTGGAGATCCAGGATACCTATAAGGATGAGCCGTGGAAGTTTTTTGCGGAGTATCCGTCGTCTGTGGCTGAGGCGTTCCGCAAGTCGGGGGCTCCCCGGTTTTCGGGCCTTTTGCCTGTCGACCAGTTTGAGGGGTGGACGTGGCGGGGACGTATCGACCGCGATTCTGGCCGTCTGGTGGAGGACGAGTCTGGGCCGATTTTGGGTCGCCACATGTTGTTGTATCCGCCTGCCGGTATCAAGCCGGTGATTGCGGTCGATCCGGCGACGGGGACTGCGGGCGACTATTCGGTGGCGACGATCGGTTGGATCGATTCGGACGGGACTCCGCAGGTGGCAGGGATTTGGCGGTCGAACGTGATTGAACCGGCCGAGTTGGCACGCGATGTTGCCTGTATCGGTACGTTGTGGGGTGGCAGGGATGCGTTGGTGGCGGTGGAGAAGCAGGGCGGCTATGGCGATTCTACGATCCAGGAGTTGCGTAATCTGGGGTACCGCAATCTGTATGTCCACCGGTATGCTGGGCATCGTGCGTACCGACGGGATACTACGTTCGGGTTCCCGATGACGGCCGCACGTCGCCCAGCAACAATCGACCGGTTGGCAGAGTGGGTGCCGCGTGTGACGGCTGGGCCTGGCGAAGAAATTTTGGGGTTGGCTCCGGAGCATCATGAGGAGTTGGCTGCGTTTGTTCGCCGTGAGGATGGCCGTGTTGCTGCCGATGACGGGATGCATGACGATCTTGTGATGTCGTTGGCGATCTGGTTGTATGTCTTGTTGGAGCAGGGCGGGCAGGCGTCTGGTTCTGATCCGGCTGTGCCTGGTGAGGTTCCGCAGCAGCAGTTCAATTTGTCCCAGATTTTTGAGCGGGCCGGTCAGATCCGGCAGGTCCACGAACGTGGCATGGTCGCGTCCACCCGACGGTGGGAGCGCAAACAGAGCCTTCAGGCTCGTAAGAAGAAGGCACGACGATGAGTAAGGTTGATCCGTTCGATCTCCGGCGTGCTCAGGCTGCGGTGAAGGCCGCGAAGCAGCGGATGAAGTCTCGCCATCAGAAGTGGCGTGTCTACGAGCTGTTGTGGAGGTATGGTGATGCCGATGCGGTGGCACAGCATGTTTCGGATGAGACAGGCAATTTGACGGCCGAGGACATTACGGTCGGCGGCGAAATTGTGAACCTGCTGTTGCCTCACATCAACATTATTGAGGGGTCGGTGGCTGCACGCGACCCGAAGCATCTGGCTGTGCCGGTGGAGGGCGGCCCGGACGCCGAGAAGACCATCCTGGCTGCCGAGGGGGTGACATCCTATTTTTGGGGCCGCACTGGTGCGACCGAGAAGGTGCGTGATGCGGTCCGTGACATGGTCCGGATCGGTAACGGGTTTTTGAAGTCTGGCTGGTTGTATCTTGAGGAGCCGGGCGACGTCGACGATTTGGGTGAGGCCGAGTTTGCCGACGACATGGCTGTCATGATGGAGGCTGACGCGGTCCTGTCGACCCTTGAGGGCACCGAACGTCTGTCGGAGGACCAGCTGGCCGACAACGTTCCGGACCCTGACGTTGTCGTGGTCGAGGACACCCCGTACATGGAGTATGCGTCGCCGTATGACGTGTTTGTGGATGAGGCGGCGTCCTCGATGGGTGATGCACGGTGGGTCGCTCACCGTATCCGTCTTCCCATCGAGGAGGTCCAGGCCAACGAGCTATATTCGAAGGCGGCTCGCGACGACGTGTCGGCGAACGCGGACGATGGTTCTACGGTGACGGCAACGATCGAGACTGACCAGGAGGTCCATGGCGAGTTTCAGATGGCAACCATCTGGGAGTTCTACGACATGAGGGCCCGCCAGTTGCTGGTGTTTCAGGAGGGCGCAGAGAAGGCGTTGTATGACGACCGGATTCCGTATGCGCACCGTCATCCGCCGATCATCCATATGCCGAACTACCGGCCGTCTGGCAACGAGTTTTGGGGGTTCGGCGACATCGAAGCTGTCGCCACTTTGCAGCAGATGTACAATGAGGCGTGGACCGAACAGGTCGACAATGCTCGCCGTGCGGGCACCACATATCTGATGGACGAGTCGTTCGCCACCGCCGACGTGCGGTCTGCGCTCAACTCTCCTGTTGGTGACGTGATCGTACCGGTCGACAACCCGCAGGGTATCCCCCTGGACCAGGTTGTGGCTGCGGTAACCCGCGAACCGTTCGACCAGGACGTCTACGGCACCAAGCTTGACTCCGAGGCAGCCATCCGGACTGTGCTCGGCATCAACGACTTCCAGGCTGGCGGGGTCGGCGCAGACCGGATGTCTGCCACCGCAGCCGCACTGGTCGACGGGGTGTCTACGATCCGTGCCGAAGCAAAGGCGAAGGTGGTCGAGGGCGGCACGGCCCGGGCTGGGCAGATCCTCCTACTGTTGTGTCAGGAGTTCCTGGACGAACCGCGTGCGATCCGTATCGCCGGGGTCGAGGGGGCGACGTGGGGCAAGTTTTCGTCTGCAGACATCTGGGCAGAATATCTTGTAACGGTCGAGGGCGGGTCGATGACGGCCGTAAACCCGGCGACCCGCGAGAAACAGGGTGTCCGGTTGCTCACCGAGATCCTTCCGGTGATCGTCGAACTCGGTTACGACCCGGTGCCGGTGCTCCGGCAGGGCGTCCGGTATCTCGGGTTTGACCCGGATTCGCTCCTGAAGGAACTTCCCCCCGAACCGGCTCCTGAACCGGCGCAGGGGCAGCCTGAAGGGCCGCCGCAAGGGGCCGAAGGGCCCCCGATGCCGCCACAAGGCGGCCCGATGCCGCCACAGACACCGATTCCAGGCCAAGGAGCCCCCGCAGACGTCGGAGTTGACGGAATTGCGGCCCTGATGGCCCAATTGGGCGGCGAAACCGCCATCTGACCACCAAAACCACCCCAAGTTCGACCAAACAAGCTAGGAAAGCACATGCCAGACCAAGATCCGGCTACAAACGCGCTCAAAACTATCGGTTCGATCGGTGGGACAGCGCCTGCAGACCTGCCGGGGGCCGAATCGGTCCGTTGCGCCGTCTGTGACGCTATGATCGACACCGAAACGGGCGAATCGTTGTCCGAGGTGACCGACGCGAACGTTGCGGCAGTCCAAGAATATGTGGCGTCCGATGGGGACGCGACGTCCGGCGAGGACACGCTGGAGGACTTTTCTGGGGTCCTCGGGGGATGATGCACCTACTTGACCGGACGCCCGACGCCTACAGGTGAACGAACAACCTGACGCAGCGGACCCTCCGAGGGCAGCCGCTACGACATGACTCGATGAGGGGCACGGATGGTAGTCGACTTCGATGAGGCAGTTTTCTCGGACGCATTCGACGCACTAGGGCAGGACGAGGCCGAAACTGAGCCTACACCAGCCCCGGAGCCCGAACCGGTGGAAGACGAAGACGAGCCGGACGTCGAAGAAGACGAACCGGACGACGACCTTGAAGCAGAGGACGTCGAAGACGAAGACGAACCGGACGAACCGGACGTTGCAGAGAAAGAACCGGGCCGGTTCGAGGTCACCGACGACGACGTGATCGTTTTGCCGGATGGCAGCGAGATCTCCGTGAAGGAGGGCGCGCTTCGCCAGGCGGACTACACCCGCAAGACTCAGGCGTTGGCCGACAAGGTCCGCGACCTCGAAGCCCGTGAAGACGAGCTTGAGGGCGAAGCCCAGTCGCTGCAGGAATATTTCGACACCCGGCAGGCACAGCCGCACGCATGGGCTGCCGAGATCGCGTTGGAATCTGGGAACCCGACCGCCGTGTTGGCGTCCGCCATCCAACTTGCAGCAGAACAGGGTGCGTTGGACCCGCGGTTTGTGGAGATGCTCGGAATCGAAGTTCCCGACTCGCCCACCAGCCAGATCTTGGCGGAAAACGACCAGGAAACCCGGCTTGACCGTCTTGAACGGGAACGGCAGGAACGCGACGATGCGACCGCAAACCAGACGGAAACGAACCGTCTGGTCGAGCAGATGCTTCAACAGTTCGACGATGCGACACAGGAAGCCGGTCTTGAGTTCAAGGACGGCCGTGAAGCGTCGGTGTTGCGGGCAAAGGTGGCGCAGTATGCCACCGAGCATGAACTTCGCGACCTGGGGCAGGCATTCCGTGCCTACGCCTACAGCAACCCGGACGAACTTCCCGGCAAGCGCCGGAAGGCCGTCAACAAGAAGACGACATCTGCAATGACACGCCGTACGACGTCGAAGGGCTCCCGCCCCGACCCGAAGCGTCGACCAGACAACCTGGTTGACGCCGCCCAGGCAGCCATCGAAGGTCTGTCCGGCGACATGTTCTGACCCACAAGGAAAACATATGGCCCTCGGAGCCGCATACTACAGTGAGCTGGTCACTACCACGCTCGAATCCATCGAGAAGGACAAGCTTGTCGACCAGGTTCTGGTTCGACAGCCCACTCTAGACCTGCTCAAGGGTGAGGCGTCGTCTGATTCTGGCCGCAGCCTCGTGTTGCCCCTGATTGGTGCAGAGGACGGCGGAACCACCTTTACGGACGCGTCCGGTACCTTCTCTACCGCAGTGTCCGGCGACATCGCAGGCGCATCGGAGTTCGACTGGGCCAGCCCGCTCGTCTCCAAGGTCCGCCTCAAGTTCGTCGACATCCAGAAGAACCTCGGGTCCAAGACCCAAGTGTTCAACCTGCTCAAGACTCACCTTGAAGCTGCCCAGCGGCAACACGCACGTGTGCTGGCCAGTTCCCTGTGGGCGTCCGTGTCAGACTTTTCTGCCGGTGAGCCGGTCCCGTTTTCGTTGGCAGTCAACAGTGCTGCGGGCGACCAGGACCCTTCGGCTGAAACTGGCGGCACGATCGGTGCGGTCCCGGTGCAGACTTATGGCGGCATCGACAGTGCAGTCAACACGTTCTGGGTTTCCCCCGTCACAACCTCTTCGGCCGCTGCGCAGACTATCCTGCAGGCGTTCCGCGGGTTCGAACGTGACCTTGAGGATGCCACCTCGGCCATGTCCAAGGTGTCCCACATCATCGCTGGGCGTGACGTCTACGAAGAGTACGAGGATGCGCTGGATGACAAGGTCCGGTATGTTGTGGACGGGGGCGCATCTAAGGATGCGCAGACCCGGTTCAAGGACATCTACCATGGCGATGTGGTTGTGCGGTACGACCCGCAGGCCCCTGCCGACGAGGCCCTGTTTCTCGACATCGACTCCTGGCGTTTCCGCTACTTGAACGACCAGTTCATGAAGGTCCAGGACACCCAACAGATCCAGGGTACCTTGGACTTTGTCACTCCGATCGCTTCGGTGATTTCGATTGGCACCAACGAACGTCGTGCCAACGGCCGCCTGATCCGTACTGCCTGATCCTGGCCGGGTCGGAACCCACCCAGCGGCCCCGCCCTTCGGCGGGGCCGCTTCTTCATAGGAGCACATGATGAACCTTGGCCAGTTGCGGGCGCGGACCCGCATGATTGCGTCCGCCCAGTCTGAGGTCGCGATCCCTGGCACTTACATCGACGACCTGTTGAACGAATCTCATGCGGACGTGTGTGGGGTCCGTGACTGGCCGTGGCTGCGGTCTGAAGAGGCGGCGGTGTCGGTCGGCGATACGGTGACGTTGCCGACGGTGTTGCGTGGGATCTCTCGTGTAGAGGTCGACGGTGTCGGGGTCCGTCTTGAACCGGTTACGGTCGCATGGATCGATGAGGCCCGGGAGTACCCGAACGCGACCGAACATACGTCGTATGCGAGGGTCGGCGATGGCGAGTTGAGGTTGTGGCCGCCGGTCGGCGGCAACGTGACGGTAAACGTGACCGGGCTGCTTGCTGCAGTGCCGATGACGCTTGATACTGACGAGCCTATGTTTGAGGCTTCGTTTCATCATATCTTGGCCTATGCGGCTGCGGCCCGGCTGCTGATCGAACATGACGACCAGTCGCGTGCTGAAGGGTTCGGTGCGGAGGTGGCCGGACTGTTGCAACGTATGCAGGCACAGTACATACAGCTTGAGGACGAAACGATCTTCCAGATGGGTGGCGGCCACCGACAGTCGTCCACACATGCTCCGGTCCACCGTCGGGGGGTGTGGCGATGAGTATGGAGTCGTGGCTGCAGGCAGATTTCTCTGGCGGGCTGGCAGAACGGCAGGTCGCATCAGATTTTGGCGAGAACCAGTCAGCGGAGATCACCGGGATGGTGTTGGACCGTCCGGAGGTGCTCCGGTCGCAGTGGCATCTGGCGTCTCCCACCACCGGGCATGCTATCGCCGACATGGGGTTTACCGACGACCACCTCGTCTTCAAGACGACGGCTGGCGACTGGTATTGGGCGGCTGAACCGGCCCAGAACGCCGGTGGGGCGTTGGCGGCGACGTTGCTGCACAATGCCCCGGCACAGGACGTCCTTGGGGAGATCCCGTTCCGGCTGGTCGGGTCGACGTGGGTAAACGCGTTGCTTACGAACTCGGTCGACCGGGCTGGGGAGGCTGCCCTGTACTACGATGCAGCAGGGACCCCGGTACGGTTCCTGTTTACCGACTCGTATCCGACGGACGGGTCAGCGGACGCGATGCCGCGTGCGGCAGTGTCGACCATGTGGGGAGACTATCTGCTGTTGGGCGACATCCAATGGCGTCAAGACCCCGACACGTTGTTTGGGGCGGCCAATGCGCAACGGTATCCGCATGGCATCTGGTTTTCCAAGCCGGGTGAGCCGACACGGTGGGTCGACGATTCGGTCGAGTTTGTCGGGCAGGCGTCCGGCGACAACAACATTGTCGGCATGTTCCCGGTAGACATCGGTCTGATCGTGGTGACCACGTCGGCTATTACGGTGTTGCGTGGAGGCCCGACGTCGCATTCGTTCGAGATGTTGCGTCGTGGCGTGTCTCCGACGTCGAAGAACGCTGTCTGCTGGTGGCCTTCGCTGGGCATTGTGGCTTGGGTGGATCATGCTGGCCGGGTGTGGCATACAGACGGCCGAGAGGTGAAACGTCTCGATGGCCCGCTGTCCGACGTCGATAGCGGGGTCGATGCGGTTGTGGTTGCACAGGACCACCATCTGTTGGTGTCTCGTGGCGACACCCAGTACTGTCTGACGATGCAGGTCGATGGTTCTGGGGCGTGGACGGTCTTGTCGGCCAACCCTGCGACGTCGCGTGCGGTGGAACGTCCGTCGGGAACTTGGTGGTTGGATGGCACGACGTTGCGACGGTGGTCGCCACGGTGGGGTCCCCGCGGCTATCTCGATGACACGGCGGTGACCCAGACGTTTAGGTCCCAGCCTGTCGAGATCGAAGATGGACATCAGAATACGTGGTGGCATTCGTTTGGGGTGCGGGCAACCGGCGGTTCGGCGGGTGGACAGTTGAATGGGGCGGCCGTGTTTCAGGACGGCACGTCGGCCTGGTCGACGGGTGTTGCACGACGCCCCTGTCGACGCTAGGGTCCGATGTCCGGTGGCCTGCAGGCGGCCCGGCACGGACGTTCGCGGCACAGCTCGACTTGGAGGGCGACGTGATACTTGACCAGTTGGCAATATGGTTCGTCGGCGGACAGGCACGACGTTGAGCGGCCCGGTACAGACCATTCAGGCGTCGGAGGCGGCATATGCGGACGACGAGGCACGCCGTGGCGTGTCCTCCGGTGCTGCCGCATGGTCAGCAGCGTTGGCAGCCCAAAACTCTGCCGACTCTGCCGCTGTGGATGCTGCGGACGCGGCTGCCGGAAAGCTTGACGCCCCGGAGGCTGTAGGTAACCTGACGGCCGCTACCTCCACCGTGTTGGACGGCGAAGGACAACAGGCCGCCCAAGTCGTCCTGACGTGGACTGCCCCAGGGGCAAACACGAACAACTCGCCGATCGTGGACGGGTCCAGGTTTGAGATCCAGTTTCATCGGGTTGGCGAGACGTCGTGGCAGGTCACAGCAGTGTCGTGGGACACCCTGTCGTTGACTATCGCTGGGCTCCCTGTCGGGGTACCTCACGAGGTGAGGGTCCGGGCGATCGACACGTGGGGAAACCAGTCGGTGTGGGCGAACCTGGCCGGTGTGGTGTCTGACATCGACATGGTGCCGCCGTCGACCCCTGATCCTGTCGTAATGGCGGTGGGTTCACCGTTGAACGTCCTGGTGACACACAAGCTCGGGACCGGAGGCGTCGACTTTACGTTGGAAGACGACCTGTCGGCCCTCGAAGTACATGTCGGCACTACCGTCGGTTTTGTCGTGTCCACTTCGACGAAGGCGGGGGAGATCCAGGCGAACGCAGGTACGATGG
>JGI1221J13441_10001150_pt1 | contig 11338 bp, 15 predicted proteins | sample LakVidmifraction_4_FD_13441 | JGI IMG/M metagenome (IMG submission 13441) | reverse complement strand
TAAGAAGACCCAGATACTGTGACTATTGCACCTACTGTGTAGGCAGTACCTGCGTTATATACTCCGAGAAAAAGTGAGGACCAAGTTTTATTTGCCATTTTAATTTTTTATTTCGTTAACCCATAAAGTAATGTCGCTCCAGACAAGAAATTCCGCCTCTGTAGATCCGACAAGAATATAATCAGGTGTGTCAGTAGTGATATAACCCACAATTCCTGACATTACATCGTTTGCGAAGGTGGATGCGTTCTTTACTAAATTTGTGAATGTAGTTGTCATGTTTATCTAAAAAATCCCCTACCTGATAATGACTGATGTGCTCGCAATGTGATGTGCTCGTCTTTATTTCTCAGTGCGTAATCTTCCTTCAAAGCATCTTCCTTTTTGGCAATCTCTGTTGCTAATTGGTTAAAGTTCGGAAGACCATTTGCCATTGCGTAGTCCTGAGAGATGTAAAGAGGTACTAATTCGTGGTATAGGCCATTGAATCCTGGACCGACTGTCGTAGAGGTAAGTGTCGCTGTTGTCACTGCTACTGGCCCGCGCTTAAACCAAACCTTTAGAGAGGCTGATTGTGTGTAGTCTGGTTTTGGATATAGGAAAATAGAGTTTCCTATCTTGTCGTAGTATTGAGGATCACCTGAACCACTTAGGAAGTCTGTAAGTGAAGTGTTGTATAAATCGACTTGATCGATTGGTGATAGTTTTATCCATGTACCCTGCTCATTCTTCACTTCTACTCGAGTGATAGAAAGATGTGCTGTAGAAATTCCATAATCTTGCTGATCAAGGGTTAGTGTAGTAGTGCCGATTGGTAAGTCTGTCTGATTAGTGTCGTCAAACTGCCATCTCGCGTCAGCTTGCTCAATAAGAGAAGTCACTCTTTCAAGTGCGTTGTTAATAGCAATAACCATATCCGCATCGGAAAACGAATTGACATTGGTTTTAGTATAAAAATAAACTTTCTTTTGGACGTCTGCGTACTTCATTACAGTAATTTTTACAGAAACGCCAAAATCTAGCTCAAAAAGCCAGACTAGATTGGGATATATGGCTGTAAATAAGGCTATTTTAGAACGTCATCCACAACTAAATCTAGGTCACTATCCTTGTATTGCCACTCTTTTTTAACAAATTTGTAAGCATTTTTACCTATTTTTTCTCTATATTCTTTGTCTAAAATAAGTTTCTCTAGTTTACTTTCCCATTCATTAGGGTTGCACAATATCCCCGTAACATTATCCTCAATAGTTTTTTTGCCTTTTATATCCATGAAGTACGGGTATACTCTAGAGGCAATAGTTGGAATCTTATATACAGAATACTCAAGCCACTTAATGTGAGACTTGGAGCGTGTGAAGCCTGTATCAACAAGAGGCGCGAGTCCTATATCCCACTTCATAGAAGCTAGATATTGTGGGTAATCTTTGAATATTGACGTGGCTGGTTGTATGCCTATTCTATTCAATGAATCGTCAGTAAACCCTACACCACCAAAGTATTCTTTAATCAAAGGCTTTGGTACTGAACCAATAAATTCAAGATAGACATTTGGGTATTTATTCATGAGCTTGGCAACAGAAGGCATAATGAGTCGTAGGTCGTCAAAGTGAGAGTTGGAACCAGAGTATCCTAGTACTATTTTATCCTTATGCTTTTTAACTGGAGTAAAATCCCAATCCTTTATGTCGTTGTAGTTTGGGATGATAAAAATAGGTTTGTCTATTCCTTGTACCCTCAAGATATGTTCGTGGATTCGTTGTTTCAAAGGGAGAGTTGAGACTGTGATAGCTGTGGCGAGAGATAGAATTGTAGACAAATAGGCTCTATCCTTTTTTGTTTTCTTGAATTGATCGTAGACTAAGTTAGACTCAGGAACGTCAAGGTAGTTGTCGTCTATATCTATTATGACTTTCTTTCCGTGTTTCTCGGCGTGGTAGAAACAGGCGGAAGCCACTACTGGATCAGCGAAGTAGCTAGTCCAAAACACATCATATTCTTTAAAGATGTTATCCCACTGCTCGGTTATGGTGTCTCCGAAGTGTAAAATCTCCTTTCCAACAATCCTAACTTCGTGACCTTTTATCTGCTCGGCTACTTTTATGATTCGGTAGTATCCGATACCTCCGTAAGTATTTAACTTCTTCCTATCCTCAGTGTGTCCCCAGTCGGCAAATGCCATTAGTATTTTCATAGTGCGTGTTTGTGAGTAATAATTTCAAAATCTCCCGATTGTTTCATGGCTTTATTCGCTCCTATCTCCATAAAGAAATCAGGAATGATGTTTATTGGAATCCCAACCTTGTCTACAGCGTACATAAAGCTAATCTGGTCACGTCTTGAGTGAACACAGTATTCAGCCCACCAAGCGTTATTAAATTCCTCTACCTTTTTAGTGTGTCGTCTCATGATGATTCCACACTCTGCAAGTCCTTTGTGTTTCCCGTAGCCAGAGTCCTCGTAACTTTTAGCTTGATGGATGATGACTTCGGCGTTATCCAGTCCCATCTTTGCACACACCATCGCTTCATCGTATATACAGTCTCGGTTAGGATGTTTGTAGACTGCTAAGTCACAATCTTTTAAATACTTCTCTATTAGTTTCTCTGGTGAAGTAATCAGTTTAATATTCCCGTCAATGTAAATTGAATATTCTGAGTCAATGTACTTATGGGTGAGGATTTTCTGTATGCGGGAGTTCCTTCGTCCGTCAGTAAATCTATTGTATGAGTTGAGAAAACACTTAGCATTAGGGTCAAACTGCTCGTCTTTGTCATTAGTTATCGCGGTAAAAAGAGTAATCATATTAGTTTGTTTTGGGTTAGAAATTCCAGTCCCATTTCCTCCTCTGCGGTGTTCTGACCGTGGGTTTTGTAAATGTAACCTCTCTCACCCTCAATACAGTAAAATGACACTCTGTAAGCTGGAGAAAGAAAACCAACACTAAGTTTTTCTTTTTCTACAAAGCGAGTTAGTGGATAAACAGTAGAGTTCCAGTCGTATAACTCAGTCACCTCATTACTTGCTGTAGTCATCCCCTCTCTTGTGAGGGTTACTTCCGACAAATCAAACTTACCTCCTAGTTTCTTAATCACACTTTTCTTAAAGAACTCAAATGAGCCTCGAATTGACCCTTTTGGCATACCAGTTGAATTACAGAGAATGTCCCATTTCTTGAAATTCTCATCTTCTATAATGTCTACAAACAAGGAGTCTCTTAAAATCAAATTATCATCATGGGTAAAGAGAAAAAGGTCGTATTTCTTCCAGTCGTTATCTTCTAGCCACTGGTTAGAGTTACCCCAGTCTCCTATGGTGTTTGGATACCCCTTATACTTCCAGCCCAGAGCTTCTATCTCGGAAACTGTAAGGATTTTGGAGTATAATCTTTTATCCAATTCACCTCTTTTGTTGTCAGGAAACACATCGTTCTTCTTTTCTTCTATCGCATGTGCTGAATCTCGATGTGATACACAGAAATATTCTACCTCCCAACCTTTCGGGACCACTTGATTAATCATCGGCTTGTAAAAACCTTCAGGAAAATGCCAAGAACTCACCACCACTGCTATTTTTTTGTTTTTCATATAATTGATATGCCTGGAAAGGCTGGATCTAACACCTCAAAAGGCACGTTAGCTTCTAATATTGGTTTCTTGTTGTACTTTTTCATCCACTCAACCTCGTCTCGTTCCTTAGTGCCACCCTCGAACACTATCCACTTAGCGTAGAGCTTCATTTTTTCGTACATTTTCTCGATAATTTCACCATCATTTGATACGTCTAGGACGAACATACAACACTCCTCTGGCTCCCACTCCCAAAAGTCGGCATATTTGAGCTGAACAAAGTCTTGTAGCCCATAATTCCGTATATTTAACTCAGTGTTTGTTAATTCTCCATGCTTATGGGGGTATTTAGACCATAAATCATAGGAATGAATCGTGCCTTTGCCTAATTCTTCTAAGGCCATAGCCATAGCGACAGTTGAATAGCCATGTAACGCCCCAAATTCAATGATCTTTTTAGGTTTTAGGTCAATCACTAAATCGTAAAGGGTTTTACCTAGGTTGTTTTCTTTATATGAGCTCTCAATGTTAGGATTTTCGTAGATCATTTTTTGTGAATGAAAACTAATGAAGGGTAAAAATGGACAGAAGCTATACCAAATTGATTACGCGCCATTCGTTGACCCTCAAGACGTGTTATGTTGTTGGCTTCTTCGTGTAAGGTGTCAGTCAGATCTTTAGCATAGTCTGTGGTTTTTGTGCTTATGTCCCAGAATTTAGGCCAAAAAGATGTATGTAGATCTTCAATGACATATATTCCACCGCTAGGTAGTTTAGGAAATAGTGTTTGAAACGTTATTTGTTGTTGTTGCATGGTGTGGCCACCGTCATCAATGATTATATTGAACAAGGGTAACGACTCTAAGAACTCAACCTTAGACTGATCCCCGATAATCACTTGATGTCCTGCACACTTTGGATCAATGTCTGCTCCCCACACATCAAATGGGTAATTTTCTTTCCAATATGCAAGGCTTGACCCACTCTGCACGCCAATTTCCAGTAGTCTGAGTTTCAAAGTCTCATACTTTTTAAACTGTTCTTTATACGCAACGTAATAGTTATCAAATTTCATATATGGCTTTTTTAGCTTCTGCAATCGATACTCCATGATGAAACGGTAGTAGTCTCCAACTGTTTTCTAATTCGTCCATGATTGGGCAGTCATTTTTAAACTTTTTAAAGATGGTATACCGATCGTTACGATAGTGGTGTTGTTCTCCTTTTGTTCCCCACTGAATACAGAGCCAGTTGTGACAAATTACTCCGAGCTGTGAGTTGTAGAAATCTCTTAACTCTTTTCGTTTCTTTAAAACCTTATCTATTGAGCGCAGATTACCTAATCCAATAGATGCAGTGATGTCCGACATGTGAAATTTGTAGCCAGCCTCTTTTAAGTCCGAGTCACCTTTCTTTTGCTTTTCTTCCCTGTCGTAGCCGAACCAGCGTAGCCTTTTAGCTTTTTTGCAATCTTTCTTTCCTTTGGTAATGAGAAACCCACCGTCACCACTCGTGAGGGTTTTAATGGCTTGGAGTGATACACAAGTGTAGTCTGCTTTTCCCCAGAAATCGCTTCCGACAGCTTGAGCCGCATCTTCAATAAGGGTGATTCCACGAGTCTTGCAAAGTTTAAGCAGTTCTCTAAGTCCACGGTTGTTGCCACCGAAATGGACAAAGACAACGGCTTTGGTTTGCTTGGTGATTTTCTTTTCAACATCACTAATGTTTATATTAAGGTCATAATCTATGTCAGCGAATACTATCTTGGCTCCTAGTCTAACGAGTGGTAAGTTAGTTGCAGTGCAAGTGAGTACTGGTGTGATAACCTCATCTCCTTCCTTAATCCCTGCTAGCTCATAGGCCAACTCAAGAGCTGATGTGCCACTGTTTAGGGCGACAACATTTTTCTTGTTAAACTTTTTGCCAAATTCTTCCTCGAACTGCTTGACTCTGGGCCCTTCGGCCAACTGATCGGAGAGGAGAGTCCTAACTGTGTACCATATAGCTCTCCAGCTAACGTATGGTTTGAATAGTTTTACAGCCATATTTTGTTTTCAGGTTTAAGTGACCAGTCAACACAACTTTTAAGTGATTCTTCTAGTCCAACTGGTGGTGTCCAGCCCAAGTCTTTTAATTTCTTGCCATCGAGAGCGTATCTTCTGTCGTGTCCAGGGCGTACTCCATGAAAGTCTGTGAGTTCATATTTCAACGGCTTATCAAGTATTCCAGCAATAAGTTTCGCCATCTCTAAGTTATTAAGCTCTCGATCTCCCACTATGTTGTATCTGTCAGGTCTATCCACTTTGCCATCCTCGTATAGTGTTGGAGGTAAATTTTGTAGAACAAACAGCATTGCGTCTGCGTGATTCCTTGCGTGTAGGTAATATCGTGATCCAATGTGCTCCTTCGTTCCATGCACTGGGACAACTTCATTTTTAATAACCTTGTCAATTACTTTGGCCACAAACTTTTCTTTATCTTGACGTTGACCCACATTATTCATTGTATTAGTAATGACAACAGGAACTCCATAAGTTCTCCAATAACTTATAGCAATGGCCTCCTGGCACGCCTTAGAGGCGCTGTAAGGGTTAGATGGTAGGATGGTTGACCACTCAGGGTGGTTTACATTGTCGGGTGCAGCGCCATATACCTCATCCGTAGATACTTGAATAAAACTCTTAGGCTTCATTTCTCTTGCAAGCTCGAGCATGTTTAGTGCCACAGCTACATTGTTTTGCACAAAAGGAACAGGGTCTGTAATGCTTCTGTCAACGTGAGAGTCTGCCGCAACATTAAGAATGTAATCGCAATAACCTATTCTTTTTTTAGTTTGCTCAGTGAACGGTGCACTTAGATCGTGGGTGATTATTTCTACTCTATCTTTATACTGTCTTACAATCTCCTCTATGCGTTCAGGACAGCCCTTATGCTTCCAGCTTGCCACACCTACAACGTCCCAGTCTGTATTCACTAGTATATGTTCAAGTGTGTGTGATCCAATAAATCCTGCAACTCCTGTAAGAAGTACCTTACTCATAGTCTTGTTTTATTGTTTCTAAGTTAGAAAGGAAGGATTCTATTCTGCCCATAATCTCTCCCTTACTCCAAAACCTAGCTGACATTCCATTAGGAAACTCGTAGCGATGACCTTGATCTACTTCGTCTTTAATATGGTTTGTTGATAATACTGGTAAGTCAAAGTTCTTACCTTCAAAGAATATATTTGATAAGCCTGGTCTGTTTGGACTGTCTACTACTGTGAAGTTTGGATTGAGAACTTTTAACTCTGCTTCTAGTTGTTTTGCTGTAATCATAGTGCTTCTATTGTTTCTATTGCGTTAATAATTAATAGTGATGTGGCATTAACAATATCCATTTGTGCTGCTCTTTTTTTGAGTTGAATTTTAAAACCGTGTGGGCCTTTCAAATCAAATGAATAGGCTAAATAGCCGTTGTTTAACGTGACCTCGATATCTGTACCCTTGTGGGTAAATGTGCTTATTTTCATGTTTGTTAGATTGTTGTCAGAATGTCTTGGCCCTACCGATTCTGACGAATAGAGCCAAGAACAATACCTACAAAACACTAAAGTTCTGTAAATTAACCTGCGTTGTAACCGTCTGATGCTCCTGTCTTTACGTTCAATAACCAGTTAGCGTTCAAAACCTTAGCAGCGAATGGCATTTTCCATCCAACTGTTCCGTATTGATCTAGTGGGTTTGAAGTATCGGAAGCGCCTGGGTTCTTTACATATACCTTTGGTGATCTGATTGAACCTAGATTTATAACTCCGTATGCATTCTTACCAAAGAAGAAGTTTGAATACACGTTAGCTACGTTTGTAGCTGATGTTGAGAAACCTGCTGAAAGTACAGAGTGTTGATTGTTTGTCTCAACAAATTCTACTCCTGCTAATTTTCCAACTACGCCTCTCATTTGTGCTTCTGCGTTTGTATATCGGTGAGCGTCAAGCCATTCTGAGTTACCCATCAAGTCCATAGCTGTTGCTGGACCGATGATAGCTCGGAATAATCCACCCTCGAATTTCTGCGCCTTGTTAAGTTTCAAAGTTCGAGCTGCTCGTCTTACTTCCAATCCTGTAAGTGTGTCTGTAGTGTGGATTGTAGAAAGAGCTACTGCTGTTGAAACGATAACTGCTGTAGCACCAGAAAACAATTCTGCTCTGATAACTTGATCAATTGATTCACCTGCGTTTTGACCGTGTACTGAGATGTGTTCTGAAAGACCAGTCTCGATAGAAGTCATTGAGTAAAGTGATCCAACTGTTGTGAAAGCACCATAGTCAGCTAATGTAGCTGATACTGTTGCCGCTGTCATATCTACTGCTGTAGGGTTTGCAGCTTCAGATAATGGAGAAGTTACAATTGCAAGTGGAGAAAATCGTGTGAAAAACACTGTTTTACCACTGTTCATTGGAATATCTTTTACCTGTGCACCGAAATCGTGTCTAAGTTCTATTTTTGCTCGTTCAAGGAAAACTTTATCGTAGAAAATCTGCATTGGTGCAGTCAATCCCGGGTTTGNTCCTTGAGCGNNGGTTGTTGNTGACATGTTATTTTATAATTTACTGCCTAACCCGAAGTTAAGCTCTTGGAAGAATCTTCTCTAGTTCTGCTGACGTCATGTTTGCTAACTGATCAGGTGTATATTTCCTTTCGATTTCACTCATTCCTCCTCCGTTCGTAGTTTTAGCTGCTTCCTGTTCCGCCCGTCTTTGTTCAGATTTAGCTTTCAAAGCAACTGATACATAAGAGTTCGAATCATTCAATGCTTCCCTACCACCGTTCTTTAGAATGAAGTTAACGTCGTTTCTGTCATAACCTTCCCGAATATAATCAGCAACTGCCCAGATTTCTTCTTTTGTAGCGAAATTGTCAGTGCTAGATTGTTCCTCCTTTCTATTAATGTGAGGTTTGACTTGCTTGAGCTTTGCTTCCGCATTTTTAGCTCTCTCAAATAGCTTCTTGTTAGTTTCTTTGAGCTTTTCCACGTCTACCTCCTCTGTGGTTTCTTCGAGGGTAATTTCCTCGTCAAGAGTTAAAGAGTCTTGATTCTCATTGTTTTCATTTTCCATATCTAAGCGATTGGTTAATGTGGTTTAGAGAGTTTTCCTTCTCGCGGACTTGCTTTTTAAAGAGGTGGCCGTGTCCTAAAGCCCTCATAAATCTATTTAAATGTTGTCGTTGGTCTGTGTGCTTTTGTATCCGTCACCATTCCAGTCTGCTCAAGGAACTTACACATTCCTTCATAGGCTAGTTGTCTTGCGATGAGCTCTGCCTTAACGTGCTCTGCTGGTTGTTTCACGTCCACGCTATCCATTTGGATTAAAGGTGTGACGTAATCCATGAGAAGTTTCTCTACTTCCTTCCAGTCTGGGTCTTGAAAGAACTTGTTTTTTAAATCTTGGATACTCATTGTTGTACTGGTTGCATTTGTGGCGCCTGCATTTGTGGTGCTTGCATCTGCTGTGGTTGCATTTGCATTTGTTTCTGAGCATCTTGTTCAGCCAGCTCAAGTTCTGCTGGGGAGACTCCTAGTTGCTCAGCGAACTTGCCGATGAGTAACTTGGCTCGTGGGTCATTTGGACCATAAGATTGGAGCACCATCCCGATAACAGATTGAATGTTCTGAGCAATCTTCACTGGATCTACTTGCTCGTTATTGATAAGAAAATCAAACTCAAACTCTGCATCATCATAGAAAGCATTTTTAATCTTTAGGAATCGTGACTCACCTAGTTTCTTGTAAGTCTCTATGGCCTTTAGTTTCAAAGCATCAGCATCTTCCTTAGTCACCATGCTTCCATTCAATATCATTTCTTTAACATGGTCGTTGGCGTAAACTTCAGATGCCGCTTCATCTAGTTTCTGAAGCTCTTGAAGTGAGCCTGTGAATCGCATAATGTGCTCAGCAGTCAGGTCTTTCATTAAATTAGGCATAACAAGATCGTTGAAAAACTCATTCCACATGATTGAGAGGTTCTCTTTCTTGAAAGCGTAAACCGAAGTGCCTTGGGCTACAGCGATCTGTGTCTGACCTAGGGTAGTCTGTGTCTCTTGTTCACCTCGGATTGCTTCATAAGCAAAGGAAAGCTTATCAACTTGTTGCATGTAACTTACTTCCTCTGAGTCAAAAGCCGATAAGTTTCGTTCTTCTGTAGCAACTGGAGTAATACCATTAGCAGAAATGAGCATGTCTCCGTTCTGTAAGTCAGTTAAGACGTTTCGGACGATAGTCTTATCAGGAGTTTGGAATAGGTGAATGGTAGAAATCTCCATTGAGATTCTCTTTTGATTCTTTAGTTCATTGATTCTCATTTGGACATCAAATAGCATTTCTACTATTCCCACGCCTAAGAATCTGCCTTCAGTTTTGATATAGTGGAAGTCTTTAAATGGCCAATCCTTTCTCCACTTTGATTTGAAAAGAATTACTCCAGCATCTCCCGTCTCTAGTCCTTCTGAGTTTTTGATATAATCATCTGCACCAGCTACAATAAACAGAGCTTTCACTAGTTTGTTTGACTTCCCGCCATTCAACTGACACTCAGGCACTTCTCCGTATCGTTTATGCACCTTGACGTAAGGTGTAGACTTCATTTCATTCATACTGCCGTCTCTATCCTCATAAGATTGTTGAGCATTTGTGTTTCCAAAGCGTTCTATAGCAACATCTACGTTATCCCAGCCAGTAGCTTCAAGCTCAGCAGGTGTCATGTAGTGAATTGTCGTTACAAAGCGTGACTTTTGGATTGTTTCAACTGATGGATCTAGGATAAGTCGTCTGAGATCAACAATTTCAGCTCCTTCTGGTGTTTTTTCAACAACAACTGTTCCGTATCGTGGAGCTTTCTCTGCTAGTTGATTCAAAACCTTGCCTAGCTTGTTTTTCTTTAGCCAATACTTTAATTCTTTTTCTAGTAAGTAGGTAGAGAATTGAGACTTTGGATTAAGTGGGAGTAACTTAATATTCTTAGTGTCGAGATTAAGCATTCTCATTGCTACCTCACATGGTGGGATAACTACGTTGTAAAATATCTTGTCTCTGCCTAGATATTGTGTGCCGTCTTCATACTTTGAGTTAAGATAAAGGTGAATCCTCTTGATAGTTTCGTATTGGTTAAATGAATACCCAGGGACAGGTGAGATATACCCTTCCATGAAGTCTTTTTGCTCTTGTCTTATTTGCGCAAATATAGAATTTTCAGCCATATCATAACAATATGGATAAGTTGCGTTTCTTGCCGATAAATAGGTACTAAAACCTAGAAAACCCTTATTTTACACTATATTTTTGGTACTGATGGCTTTACTAAATCTTATATTTTTTGTCAGCTCTTTCAATACAAGTGTCTCCTGATCACCAAAGAACTCTGACCTAACCACAGCAGTCCCTTTCTTTAGAGCATCATTAGCTTTTGAATAAACATAAGTCATGAATATCCAGCGCCTCATAGACTCTCCATTAATCTCCTTTTTACTTTTAATTAAGTAATACTCACACAACTCACTCACATCATAAGCGTTCAGGATGTATCTTTTCCAAATCTCAGTCCATAAAGTTTGAGGTACGCAATATTCTTTAGCAAATCTTCTAGCTGGGTGAACTGTAAATATTTTAGATTTATTTAGATGGATGAGCATTATTGTCCGTTTTGTTTATCTGAATAGAAAGTGTCTGCAATCTGCTCTGGTTTATGCTCTACCCATATCTTGATTTGACCACTCCATGAGAGGAGACACTGC
>JGI1221J13441_10001146_pt1 | contig 11350 bp, 2 predicted proteins | sample LakVidmifraction_4_FD_13441 | JGI IMG/M metagenome (IMG submission 13441) | reverse complement strand
TATGAGATAAAAACATTTGTCTGTGATGGTGAGTACGAAGCTGGATTAGATAAGATTTTGTCTGCATATCTAACCAACTTAAATAGTGATCATGAACAGCCGGGAGTTTGGATATCTGGATTTTTTGGTTCTGGTAAATCGCATCTGGCAAAAATGCTTAGAGCTTTCTGGATCAACCAAGAGTTTAGTGATGGTGCTAGAGCGCGAGATATCGCTGATTTGCCACAAGAAATCAAAGATCACCTCAAAGAGCTAAATAGTGTTGCTAATAGATATGGTGGTCTTCATGCTGCATCCGGCACTCTCGGTTCGGGTGCAAATAATAATGTGCGCATGGCGCTACTTAATATCATATTCAAATCTGCTGGGCTCCCAGAGCAGTATCATCAGGCCCGTTTTGTAATGTGGCTTAAGAAGAAAGGTATTTTTGAAAGTATTAAAGCACGGGTTGAGGATGAGGGAGACTGCTGGGAGGATGAGTTAGAAGATCTCTACGTTTCCCGAAGCATTGCTGGAGCATTGCTGGGAGAGGATAGTACGTTGGGTGATGATGTGAAACAGGTACGTCAGCTTTTTCGTGAACAGTACCCCATTGCCTCAGATGTTACTAACCAACAGATGGTAGATGCAATTTATGATGCTCTGGCATCAGATGGTAGCTTTCCACTAACTCTGATTGTATTAGATGAGGTGCAACAATATATTGGTACTGATGCTGAAAAAGCGCATCAAGTTCAGGAAATGGTTGAAACTTGCTGCAAACACTCCAAGTTTAAAAGTAAATTACTATTTGTTGCCACTGGTCAAAGCGCATTGTCGGGCATGGCAAGCCTACAACGTTTGCTTGGTCGCTTCCAGATTCCAGTGCAGTTATCTGATACTGATGTTGAGTCGGTTATCCGCAAAGTTATCTTACAGAAGAAAGCCTCGGTTAAACCTCAGCTAGAGTCTATGCTGCAATCTCATCTAGGAGAAATATCTCGGCAATTACGAGGTACGAAAATTGAACATCACCGTGAAGATGAGAAAGTCTTATTGGCTGATTATCCATTATTGCCGGTACGTCGTCGTTTTTGGGAAAAGGTCTTACGTATTGTAGATACTACGGGCACAGTTTCTCAGCTGCGCAACCAGCTCAAAGTCATTCATGAAGCAGCTCAGGCTACAGCAGACAAGCCATTAGGTCATGTTGTACCGGCTGACTTTATCTATGATCAAATCTCAGTGAACCTTTTACAGACAGGTGTAATCTCTAAAGAAATAACTGAAACTATTGGTCGTTTTTCTGCGGGTGATGCTGATGACAAACTTAAGTCTCGTATACTCGCTCTGGTCTTATTGATTGGGAAACTACCTACTGATCCAGCAGCTGACTGTGGTGTGAGAGCTACCGCTGATATGCTTGCGGATTTACTAATAGCAGATTTGAATAATGGCAAGGATGCGATCCGTACTGCTGTACCTAAGTTATTAAGAGAGTTGACTGAAGAAGGTCTGCTAATGGTCATGCAGACTAGTGTAGGGGCTGAATACCGACTGCAAACTCAAGAAAGTGCTCAGTGGTATGACACTCTACGCCAGGAGGAAGCGGATCTACGCGGTAACATGCAGCGCGTTGAAAATATACGTGTGGACTTGCTCCATAAAACTATCCGTCAGGATATTGGTAAAATTCGTCTGACCCAAGGTAAGTCTAATGAGGCACGCCAGCTCATTACTTGTTTCGATTCAGAGCTACCAAGTGATGCTAGTGAAAAAATCTATGTTTGGATACAGGACGGTTGGAGCCTTGATGAAAAAAGCTTTATATCCGAAGCCCGTCGTCGTCAGCCTGGCGAGCCGACAATTTTTGTCTTTATCCCCGCGCGTAACCGCTCTGAGTTAACCAACGCTATCATTACAGAAAATGCAGCATTTGCGACACTAGAGAAGCGTGGTATTCCTAATACTGACGCGGGTACGGATGCTCGTAGTGCGATGGAAACCCGTCACCGTGACGCACAGAAGCAAGTTCAAGCTTTATTAAGTGAGATTTTTGCTGGCGTGCAAGTGTTACAAGCTGGTGGTAGTGAAGTTGAAGGTAGTAGTATTGCAGAGCGTGTTGAGACTGCTGCTAAAGCATCATTGGTTCGTTTATATCGCGAGTTTGATGTCGCTGATAATACGGGATGGGGTAAGGTCTATGATCGAGCTCGCAAAGATGGCGGACAGAATGCATTAGAAGCTGTGGGTCACTCTGATGAGCCTGAGCAGCATCCGGTTTGCGCACAGATCAAGCGCTATATAGGTGTATCTAAAAAAGGTAGTGAGATTCGAGATTATTTTTCCGCCGCTCCTTACGGTTGGCCGCAAGATACTATTGAAGGTGCTCTATATGCCTTGCTGGCTAGTGGTATTCTGATCGCTAAAGGCAATGGCAACCATCCCGTTTCTGTAAAAGAGTTAGAGCGTAAGCAAATCAGTCAAACTAACTTTCAGCCAGAAAGTATCACCATTCGTCCAATAGATATGATTAAAATACGTGGTTTAATGAATGCTAGTGGTATTGCGTGCCAGCCTGGTGAAGAAACGGCTAAACTAGATTTGTTAATTGATAAAGGTCGTGCATTAGCAAAAGAAGCGGGTGGTGATGCTCCTTTTCCTGAGCGCCCAAGTTGCCGTTTGTTTGATGAGATCGCCCAACAATCTGGTAACGCTAAGCTTAAGTATGTTCTAGATGAGCAAGATGCTATCAAGCAATCACTCCATAAATGGGCTGAGACTGCTGATAAGATTCAAAAAAGACGACCTGATTGGCTTGTGTTAAAAGACTTGTTAGACCAGAGTCAGGGTCTGTCATTCCAAGCTGATATTCAAGCCGAAGTAAGCGCTATCGAAGCCAATCGCTCATTACTTGATGAGCCTAATCCAATTACTAGTCTTAGTAAGCAATTGGTTGATAAGTTACGTGAAGCCGTACAGTATCGTGTGGATAGTTACCTTGAGCAGCACGCCAAGTATCTGGCTCAGTTGGAAGATGATAGCTATTGGCAGCAACTAGATGCGACTCAGAAAAGTGAGATCCTAAATAAGTTTAAATTAACGACATTTAATGAGCCGGCTCTAAATAATGCTGATGCAATTATCGATGCGCTGAATGAGGTTAGTCTAGAGCAATGGAGAGACCGTACAGATGCTCTAGCCAGCAAGTTTGATAATGCACGGATGGATGCAGTACAGAGATTGCAGCCTAAATTACAGCGTATTACTCTGCCAAGAACGACCTTTGAGACAGAAGAAGACGTTAATACCTGGCTGGCACAAGTCAAAGCTCAGGTTCTTGATAAACTTAGTGATGGACCGGTGACTTTCTAATGATGACAACTAGACAACCTCTTGATAAAGCTTTGCGTCGTACGTTAGAGGCGATAGTGATTAAAGCTCGCGATATTGCGGAGCTAGCTGCAACTCAAGCACTCAACCGTTTAGGTGTAGGCGATGCTAAGCCTGCAGATTATTTAAATGATGAACAACGCAAATTGCGTACTCGTTTACGTGCACGTGGTCGTCAATTGGGCGACATTAAAAATGATAATGGGCGACAAGCCACTCATAAGCTGGTCACTGAAGTTGCTTATGAGCACTGGCACCGTATGCTATTTGCTCGGTTTCTTGAACAGAACAATCTGCTTATGTATGACGAGTACACCTCATTAAGCTTAGATGAATGTAATGAATTAGCACAAGACTCCGATGTGGCTCGGGATGACTTAGAGCGCCGCTGTAAAAGTGGTTGGGAGCTGGCAGGCGTATTGGCATCCAAGATGTTGCCGCAGATTTTCCGTATCGACTCGCCAGTGTTTGAGTTAGAGTTCGCCCCTGAGCATCAGCGGAGTCTAGAGCAGCTAGTCACTGGTCTAAATTTAGAGACTTTTCAAGCTCAGGATAGCCTTGGCTGGGTATATCAATTCTGGCAAAGCAAACGCAAAGATGAAGTCAATAAGTCTGAAGTTAAAATTGGGGCTGATGAGTTGTCGCCTGTCACCCAACTCTTTACTGAACCTTACATGGTTAGCTTTTTGCTTGATAATGCATTAGGCGCTTGGTGGGCTGGCAAGCAGCTAACTGAGGGTGATTGGCAACATGCCAGCAGCGAGCAAGAGCTACGCGATAAAGCCGCTATTGAAGGCGTATCACTTGAATACCTGCGCTTTGTACAAGATGAAACGACCCAGCAGTGGCAACCTGCCTCAGGTACGTTTGATGCTTGGCCAGATAATCTCAGTGAACTTAAAGCAATGGACCCATGTTGTGGCTCGGGTCATTTCTTAGTTGCCATTTTCCTCATGCTTGTACCAATGCGTATGCAGCTCGAGAACCTCAGCGAACAACAAGCCATTGATAAGGTCTTAAGTGAAAACTTACATGGATTAGAGCTAGACCAACGCTGTGTGGAATTGGCAGTTTTTGCTTTAGCATTAGAAGCCTGGCGATATAAAAATGGGGGTGGGTATCGCAAGCTACCAGAATTACATTTGGCCTGTAGTGGTCTATCTATCGCTGCTGCTCGTGATGAATGGAAAGAGCTTGGTCGCAAGGCTGGCAAGCAGAATCTAACCATTGCTTTAGATTTGATGTATCAAACCTTCCAGGATGCGCCAGTGTTAGGTAGTCTAATTAACCCACGCCGTAGTGACGCAGCAAAGATTGCTAAATGGGATGACTTACAGAAATTGCTAGGGGAAGCATTAGCAAAAGACCAAAGCAATGCTTATGACTCTGATAGCAGTGCTCAAACAAACCAATTAGAAGCTGGTATTGTGGCTCAGGGCTTAGCGAAAGCGGCTGAGCTATTAGGTAGTCAGTACACCTGGGTGATTACTAATGTGCCCTATCTTTCTCGTAGTAAGCAGAATGATACCTTAAGAGAATATTGTGAGGTTTATTATCCCGAAGGGAAAAATGATCTAGCGACAGTATTCTTAGATCGTTGTTTGGAGTTCTGTAATGAAGGTGGTACGACAAGTATAGTTTTACCACAGAACTGGTTGTTTCTGACAAGCTACTCTAAATTCCGTGAAAAGCTATTACGAAATGATGCTTTTGATCTAATAGCCCGTCTTGGACCAGGTGCCTTTGAGACAATTAAGGGCGAGGTAGTTAAGGCGGTTTTGATCAATTTAACACGTGGTGATGGAGTTAATGATGTATCAGATGTAACAACTAAAGGTGTTCAGGAAGACTTAATTCAGTGTATTGATGTTGCTGAATATGCTACAGCAGTTGGGAAAGCAAAAGGCTTGTTAATGGATGACTTGAAAATTGTGGAGCAGCATAAACAGTTTAATAATCCTGATATGAGAATAGTATTAGATATCGGAAAGATAGGTAAGTTACTTAATGAAATCTCTCGCAGTCATCATGGGTTGGTTAGTGGTGATAGACCTAGAATGTGTCTAGGCTTTTGGGAGGTTGAAAATAAAGGAGATATTTGGATACATTGTTCTGGAAGTATCAAAAACACAGAGCATTTTAGTGGAAAAAGCTATTACTTAAGATGGTGTCAGGGAACAGGGGCTATTAAAGAATTAAAGGGTGCCACAAATTTTGAAACTCATGCTTGGAATAAGAGAGGCATTCTTGTTAATACAATGAGAAGTCTGCCAGTAACAATTCATACTGGAATGGCTTTTGACAATAATACAGCTGTAATTCTAACTGATGATGATAAGTACCTACCTGCTGTTTGGTGCTTTTGTTCATCAGATGCATATAATGAAGCAGTACGCCTAATAGACCAGAAGTTAAATGTCACAAATGCTACCCTTGCAAAAGTTCCTTTCGATCTTGAGCGCTGGATTAGTGTAGCAGAAGAACAGTATCCTAATGGGTTACCTGAGCCGTACAGCAACGATCCCACCCAATGGTTATTCCATGGTCATCCCTGTGGGTCAGTAGTCTGGGATAAAAAAATGAAACGAACTGTTCATGGTGAACTACGAGTAGATGACACTGTGCTGCAAATAGCCGTTGCACGCTTGCTAGGTTATTGCTGGCCTGCGGAATTAGATCAAGATATGGAGTTGGCCGTAGAGCAACGAGAATGGATAGTACGCAGCCAAGAGCTAAACCAATTCGTTGACGACGACGGCATCGTTTGCTTGCCAGCAGTGCGTGGTGAGAAATCAGCGTATCAGCGCCTGGAAGCTCTATTGCAAGCAGCATATGGAGATGCTTGGACTACACCTTTAAAAAATCGCTTATTGGAGACGGTAGGTGGCAAGTCTATTAACCAATGGCTCCGTGATAAGTTCTTTGAGCAGCACTGCAAACTGTTCCAACATCGTCCCTTCATCTGGCATATCTGGGACGGGCTAAACGATGGCTTTAGTGCTTTGGTTAATTATCATATGCTAGACAAAGCTGGCCTTGAACGCCTGATTTACACCTACTTAGGCGATTGGATTCGTACCCAGCAAAGTGGGATGGCCAGCGGTGAGGATGGTGCACAGGAGCGTCTCGCAGCAGCTGAAGCACTTAAGCGCGAGCTAGAGTCTATCCTTGAAGGCGAAGCTCCTTACGATATCTTTGTACGATGGAAAGGATTAGAAGTTCAACCTATCGGCTGGAATCCTGACCTTAATGATGGTGTACGCTTAAATATCCGACCATTCTTAAACGCTCGAGATGTCAGTAAAAAAGATGCTGGCGTGTTGCGTTGGAATCCTAACGTAAAATGGACAAAAGACCGTGGTAAAGATGTTGAGTCTGCACCATGGTACACCTTAGGTTTAGAGTACGAAGGCAAGGAAGGCGATCGAATTAATGACCATCACCTGACATTGGTTGATAAGCGTGGAACAAGGGAGTATTAGATATGGATGAAAACTATCATGGTATGCGTTGGTTAAAATGCGACTTACAAGTGCAGACTCCCGAGGATAGTGCGCATTGGGCTGATAACGATCTGCGTTTAGGGGAACCACGGAGATCAAAGGTGGGTGGAGTGCCTTGTGAGAAGAGCATTCAAGAAAAAGCTAGGGTTTTCCTAACACGTTGCCATGAGCTCGAGTTAGATGTTATTGGCATAACCGACCATAATTTTTCGCAAAAATCCGATCCGAGGGACTGGTTTCTAACCCACTTAGTTGAACAGAACAGAGGGGTTGCAAGAGAAGTTGGACGGAACCCATTGGTTATTTTCCCTGGGTTTGAAGTGGATATTGGTTATCATGTTTTATGCTTATTTACACCTGCTAAAAAACAAATGCAGTTAGAAGATTGTAATCGCTATCTTACAAAGTTGGGTTTATCTGAGTCAGAGAGATTTTCTTCAGGCACGCCTAACTTACTTAGAAAAGATGGGCAAAATGTTTCATTGAAAACGCTTATTAGCTTAGTTCAGGGTGAAATGGGCGGAATTGTGATAGCAGCTCATTCAGACCAAGCTAGCGGTATGTTAGAGCAAGCGATATATCGAGAGGATTTTAAGCACCCTGAGCTGTATTGTGTTGAAGTGACTAAGAACCCACCAGCGCAAAAATATTTAGATATCTTAGAGGGAAGAAATACTGACTGGAAAAAAGAAGGGTTTTATCCCGCTTACATAATGTCATCAGATGCTAAGTCCCTAAAGACAGAAAGCTGTGGGAAACCAAAGCCTAATAGTCTAGGTTATCGCCACACTTGGATAAAAATGTCCAAACCTTCTATCGAGTCATTGCGACAAGCATTTTTAGACCCTACTTCTCGCATTAAGTTACCTGAAAACGTTACAGCCGATAAAAATCCATCAGTTTTAAGTAACTACCCTTATATCAAGTCCATTAAAATCGAAGGAGCTGAGTTTTTAGGTGACCAAGAAATTCACTTTTCACCAAGTAAAAACTCTTTGATTGGTGGGCGCGGCAGTGGCAAGTCTACAGTGCTTGAGTATTTACGGCTTTCTCTGGATAAGGAAAATAAAGAACTAGGTAGTAAAGCAGAGCGAATTAAAAGAACCACTAATAATCCAGACTTTAAAACAACGGTTGAATACCGTCAAAAACATGGTGTGGATTATACGCTTGAGCTCACGTCTGCGGGAACATCAGTCATAAGTCATGGTGTGCAAGACCAAGCTACATTATTAAAAGGTTTGCCCGCCCAGTTTTTTAGTCAGCAGCAATTGAATAAAATTACTGAAGCAGATGACAGTGGACAATTGAAAAGTACAGAGCTGCTACTGGGGTTGGTAGACGGCTTCGTTACTGACGAGCTAAAAGAGTTAAAAGAAAAAGAAGAGAGTTTGTTAGGTCAGATTAAGCACAAGCAAAATCTAAAAACACTACATGATGAAAGCTCAGCAAAAATTATTAAGTTGAATCAGGAGGTTGATGGTTTAACGCGACAATGGCAAGCAAGACAAGATGTACAAGTTGATGCAGAACTTCATAGCTTGCTCAAAAAAGAGCAGACTTATATTGATTCTGTGGTTAGTTTAGTTAATAACGATATTAAACAGCTGAAAGTTAAAGCTTTAGATTTTGATGTGAGTTTTAATAATTTTATTCATGATGATACCCCCAATGCTCAGTGGTTTAAAACTCTTGATCAAGAAGTTAAAGAGGCTAACCAAGTATTAAAAGATAGTATTGAAAAGTTAATTGAGCAACATAAATCAAAGCTTGAAAGTTTTTTTGTAGAAAGTAAACAATGGCCATCAATTAAAGATCAACTTGATAAAGCAGATAGTACATTTCAAGAGGTTTGCGCATCGAAAGGTATCAAGTCAGATGATATAAAAGAGCTGGAATCGTTATCAGCTCAGAAGTCACAAAAAGAACAAGAGGTTATTCGACTTGAAACAAAAAATAAGGAATATGATGGTGAGCTTCAGGAGCTTAATGTATTAAAGCAAAACTTAGAAGCTATTTGGGATCAGCAACTTGAGTTACGAAAGCAGGCTGCAGACAAAGCTAACAAGCTAGCTGTTTACGAAGATAGTAAAAGATCTTTCGTATCCGTGGAGGTCATTTATCAAGGTGATAAACAAGCTTTTTTAGCTGTGTGGGAAAAATTAAAGCCTTCAACCCATCAGAAAAATGTTGCAAGACAATGGTCAGATTTAATTTTGACAGCTTATGATCGCGCTATTGTTAACCTTGATGAGCCTATCTGGCAATCACTTTACCGTGAAGTAGCCAGTGATCCTAGTCTATCTGAAGTTAAGGCTGAGTTAGACCTTAAGCCTTCGGAGTGGGAGCGTGTTAGCACTATTCGTATTCCTGATTCTATAGATATTACACTTTACCGTTCAGACGGGTCTGAGGCAGGTAAAATATCAGCTAATACTTTGTCTGATGGGCAAAGAAACACCGCAGTTTTAGCTTTGCTTTTGGCACAAGATGGAGGGCCGTTGATTATTGACCAACCTGAGGATGATCTGGATTCAAATTTTGTTTTTAACGAGCTTATTCCAATGATTCGTCGCATGAAAATGAAGCGACAGCTCATATTTGCTACACATAACGCCAACTTACCGGTTAATGGTGATGCAGACTTGATTTATGCCTTCGAAGCAAAAGATGGCAGAGGAGTTTGCCAAGCGCAAGGTGGTTTAGATCGTCAAGATGTGACTGAGGCTGTTCTGGATATTATGGAAGGCAGTGAAAAAGCATTTACTAGTAGGCGTGAAAAATATGGATTCTAAAGCAAAAGAGATAAATATAAAAGTGTGAGTTTATTCATTGTCTACTTGTCGAATATACAAGTTTAAGTTTAAAGCTGTAATATTTGTATTTGGTAGTTTTGTATTTTTTATTAAAAATATCGTTATCTTTCCGCAAGGAACATTATGAAACTTATTGATTTACTGGCCAAAGAAGTACGTGCCAGCGCTAACTACAACTCGAATGTTCAAGTAGCTCCCAGTGTGATTCTTTGGATCGATAAGCAGCGCCATTGGGAATCAGCATTACCGTTACTACAAGCCGCTATGCCTGAGCTGATCGTTCTAGGTGACTATGTCCCTGAGAAAAAAACAGGTCCTGCTATTTGGATCAAATGTGTTGTTGATGGTGCTCTCGCAGATATCGAACTTCCTATTGATCGTACTCCTATCGTTTACCTGCCAGGGATTGAGCGTAGAGACTTACGAGCCATTGCTACTTGTCCTGAAGCGCTGATGCCTTTGGCTGAACTGCAATACCGTGGTAGCTGGTGGATCTATAACAACTCTGGCCGTGATTGGACCGTAAATGCTTTTTTGACTTCAGATAATGGTGGTGTCGGTCTCGATGTCGCTAAGGATGATAAAAGCCAGCAGGCGATGTTACGTGTACTGAATGAGGTTCTTGAAAGCAAGCGTGAAGATCTGGCGAATCGTCGTCTTGAGGCTTCAGACTTTAATAAGCTGGTGTCCAGTGATCCAGTTCGTGATTTACTCAGTTGGATGAATGATGAAAAAACTTGCCGTGAGCGCTGGGATGAAGCGCGCTGGCAAGCATTAATCGGTATTTGTGAAACTGAATATCATTTTAATCCTGAGCAAGATGGTGAGCTGACAGCCGCTGAGCTGTTGTGCCAACGCCAGGGAGTTTGGGAGGGAGTGTGGCAGCGTTATGTTGAATCCTGTCGTCACTATCCTTCTTTGCCAGAACTGTTGCTAAAGGTGCAAGGTGATCTTGTTGCCGATGGTGCAAGCTACCCAATTATAAACCAAGCTGAAGAGGCTGCGCTAGAGAAATCATTATCTCAGCTACAAACACTTAACTCAGCTGAGATACGGCAGAAGTTAGCTGCATTAGAACAGCATCATGCCGAACGACGAGACTGGATTTGGTTTAAGTTAAATAGGGCTCCGCTGGCAGGTGTGCTGAAGTACTTGAGTGGTGTTGCAAACATGACTCAGCAGGTTTTTTCTGGCACTGAGCCTGAAGAGATGGCTACGTTATACCGTGATAAATATTGGCAGGCGGATGACCTAACACTTAAGGCACTGGCTTATCCTTTAGGGCCCAGTCAGCAAGCTTTAGTGCAAAAACTGCTTGCGCTTATCTATACGCCTTGGCTAGATGAAGTTACGCATAACTTCCAAAGTTTAGTAAAAGAGAAAGGCTATCCCGGTACGACTCAACTCAACAAAGCGACAGCTGATTATGCTGCTGCGGGAGAGGTGGTGTTCTTCGTTGATGGCCTACGTTATGACTTGGCACAGCGTCTTATTGAACAGTTAGAGCCATTGGGAGAGATTGGGTTTGCCACTAATTGGGCGGCATTACCTTCAGTTACTGCAACAGCTAAAGCTGCTGTTACGCCAGTACATGATCGTCTAACCGGTAGAGAAACTGACCGTGATTTTGAGCCAAGCTTGCTGGATGACGATAAAGAC
>JGI1221J13441_10001144_pt1 | contig 11357 bp, 8 predicted proteins | sample LakVidmifraction_4_FD_13441 | JGI IMG/M metagenome (IMG submission 13441) | reverse complement strand
AGGGCTAGGGCAAATTAATTGAATTTTCGGTCTTTTTATTTCTTTTGATCTGATAATATAAACATTCGCTTAGTCTATTATCCTGATTTATATCATTTTAGGGTTGGATAATTTCCAATAACTTTAAACAGACTAAATGTTACCACGTTACTGCTGTTGCATTTAAATCAACCATAGTAATATAGTAGTAAGAAGATGAATACACAGGATAAGCAAGATCAAAAGGAGAAACTTCCCGGTAAAAATATCCCGAAGAAATCACCCGGGGGTTCACTTGGCTATTGGTTATATATCATATTTATTTTTTTTATCCTTTTTTCAATATTCAATAAACCCGGATCCAATGCCGGGGAAATAAGCTGGCTTGAGTTCGAACAAAATATGTTAACCGAAGGGGATGTCGCCAAAATTGTAGTTGTAAATAAAGATGTAGCTGAAATTTTTATCAGGGAAGAAAAGCTTGGAAATCCAAAATATCAGGATATATCCAAAGGTGTATTTCCATCTGGTGCAGGACCACATTACATGCTTCACATAGGATCTGTAGAGAGTTTTGAAAGCAAAATGGAACAGGCCCAATTGGATTTTCCACAGGGAGAACGGGTTGATATAAAATATGAGAATCGCACCAATTGGCTTCGGGATTTTGCCTGGTTGCTTCCGCTTGTAATTATCTTTTTGTTCTGGATGTTTTTGCTGCGCAGATTTTCAAAAGGAGGCGGTATGAGTGGTTCCATGTTCAATTTTGGGAAATCCACGGCAAAACTGATGGATAATACAACAAAAAGCACCGTAACTTTTAAGGATGTGGCAGGTTTGAGGGAAGCAAAAGTTGAGGTGCAGGAGATCGTGAGTTTTCTTAAAAACCCGGAGGAGTATACCCGGCTTGGCGCTAAGATCCCAAAAGGGATTTTGCTTGTTGGCCCAACGGGAACAGGAAAAACACTTCTGGCAAAAGCTGTAGCCGGTGAAGCTGAGGTTCCGTTTTTTTCCTTATCAGGATCAGAATTTGTGGAAATGTTTGTTGGAGTAGGAGCTTCCCGGGTAAGGGATCTGTTTAAAAAGGCCAAAGAAATAGCCCCCAGCATTGTTTTTATTGATGAGATAGATGCGGTTGGAAGGACCCGAAGCAAAGCGAATTCATTTCAGGCAAATGATGAAAGGGAAAGCACCTTAAATCAGTTGTTGACAGAAATGGATGGATTTGGTCCCAATACGGGGGTTATCGTCCTGGCCGCAACAAACCGGGGCGATATCCTGGACAAAGCATTACTGCGTCCCGGAAGATTTGATAGGCACATTTATTTGGAACTTCCTGATAAAAAGGAACGTGAAGAGATATTCGAAGTTCATTTAAGGCCATTAAAATTAAGTAAAGACGTGGATGCGGAGCAATTAGCTGCCTTAAGCCCGGGATTTTCCGGAGCAAATATTGCCAATATATGCAATGAAGCCGCACTGATAGCCGCACGCAAAAAAAAGAATAAAATAGAACAAACAGATTTCATGGAGGCAAGGGACAGGGTTGTTGGAGGCTTGGAACGAAAGAGCAAGATAATTTCCCCTAAGGAAAAGGAAATAATAGCCCATCATGAAGCCGGTCATGCCGTTGTTAGCTGGTATTTAAAAAATGTAGATCCCCTGGTGAAAGTGTCCATTATCCCACGTGGTAAATCTTTGGGCTCAGCCTGGTATCTCCCGGAAGAACATCAAATAATTTCTAAAAGTAAATTTTTGGATCAAATTTGCGCGTCATTGGGAGGTCGTGCTGCCGAAGAGGTAATTTTTAACGAAGCTTCATCCGGGGCGCTGGACGACCTGGAAAAAGTTACAAAGCAAGCCTATAGCATGGTGGCTTATTACGGGCTGGGGGATGAAGTTGGGCCGATGAGTTTTTACGATTCTACCGGTGAAAATGAACGTTTATTGGGAAAACCATACAGTGAGAGTATGGCAGAAAAAATAGATAAAGAAGTGCAGCTTTTGATTACAAATGCCTATGAAAGAACTAAAAAATTATTGCTGGAACACAAAGCGGAATTGGAAAGTTTGGGGAAATTACTCCTAAAAAAAGAGGTGGTTTATTTCGAAGATCTGGAGAGCATTTTAGGAAAGAGAATGAGTGAAGTTTAATATCTTTTATCGGGCAGGGCTGTTGTTTGAAGTTGATAAAGCTCTCTTTAATTAATGCTTATTGCAGCAAGTAAATAGTAATTAAAGTGCCTAAAGTTTGAAGTGCTTAGAGTAAAAGAACTTTTACTTATCAAAACAGAATAATTTATTTGAAGGCCAGTTGTTTTTGACCAAGTTAAATAAAATTACAGACTCGTATCAAAATTAAAATTGAAGACTGCTTTGCTTTAGGCATTTTAGATATTCAAAATTTTATGAACTGATACATCACAAGAAGTATACTAAATGATAAAATAAAATTATTATGGAAACAAATGTTATTTTTAATTCAGATTTACATTTTGAGCACAATATGTGGAAAGCTGAACTATTTTTTTGGGAAGATGAACTTAAATCCTTTAATAACAGGTTAAGCGAACTTGTATCACGATGGACTGATAAGGATGTGCTGGCTCAATTGGAGCACTTTAAAAATAAGTTTATTCTCCACGGGGAAGTTATAGAAACATTCCAAAATGAGATAAACCATCACGAAACCGACATTGCCGAACATTCTAAAAAAGGCGAGGACGTCCTTGATCAAATTCTTGTTAAAAAACATATTGAAACCAGGAACCGCATAGAAATAGAAAGGAATTTATACAATAATCTTAAAAAGGATTTTTTCAAATTTCTTTCAAAGTATATGTAAATTTCAAGCCTAGGAAAGATTGAGATATAGTATCCATATCCCCTGGCTTCAGTTAGGGGATAAAAAAATTGAAATGAACTGGGCTTTAGTCCCTATATTTTTTATAGGCTGATGAATAGGATTATTTATATGAAGAACAATTTTGAGTGCCTAAAATGCCTGGACCAAAGTAGGCCTTAAATTAAAAATGATACAAGCCTGTAAGTTTTTTTAACTGTTTCATAAAAACAGCTAATTTTTAAAGTTTAGCCCCGGCTTTTCCCGATTACTCTTTTTCGGAACAGTAAAACATCCATTTCACGCCAAATTTATCTTTACAACTGCCGTAATAATCTCCCCAAAACATTTCCTGTAATTCCTGTTCTACCGCGCCTCCATCTGAAAGAGCTTCAAATAAACGTTTTGTTTCTTTCCTGGTATCGGGACAAAGGTTGATGTAAATATTATTGCCGAATTTTACTTTAAAACCCATTGATTCCGGTGCATCGGTTCCCATTAAGAAATGCCCTCCCAGAATTGGCAGCGACACATGCATCACGAGGTTTTTATCTGCTTCCTGTAAAGGAGGAAATTCATCTGAAGGAGGAATATCTTTAAAACGAATAATGCCTTCTCCTGCAAACTCTGTTCTGAAAATGGATTTGTAATAATTGAATGCTTCCTCGGTACTTCGGGGAAAATTGAGGTAGGTGCTAACTGTTGCCATGATCTATTTGTTTCTGAATTGATTATTATTTAAGCTTCACAAATAATTTTCAATTTTTTTAGTGCTTTTGGCCAGGTTTTCAAAAAGTAAGATTTGAATTCCTGATTTACATCAACATCAACTGAAACCAAGGTTTTGCCATTTTCTTCTTTAAAGGTATAGTTTTCCAATCCACCGGCCCAGCCTTCAATTTCAGGACCACTGGTTATTTCTTTGCCATTTTGGACGAGTCCAAGGTGCTCTATGGAAATAAATTTATAAGGGATGTTTTCTTTGATCCTGCTTAGAATACCACCCATATTTCCATCCTCATCAGTACCTAGGAAAAGAATTTTAGAGCCTTTTTCCCAGGAACCTATAAAATGAAATTCAGGATTAAATTCTGCGGTCCAAACTGCAAATTGTTTTTTATCAAGCATCGTTTCAAATACCTTTTTAGCATTAGCATTGATGTTTTTCTCAAAATGCAAGGCTTCAAATCTCCCCAATGTTTCAACATAGTGTTTGAAATTGTCCAAAATTGCCTGCCAGCCTTCCCGCTGCATTTCCATGGAATTAGTGCTTTCGGCCTGAAAGGTTTCCACCACTTTGGTCTCATTTTTATTTCCATTAAAAGTGATTTTCACTTTTCTGCCATCATCAATGGTGTAGGAAATCAGATTGTAGGTTTTAATTTCATCGTAAATACCACAAAAGTCAAAGCCGGAATTACCATCTCTGGCTTCCATTCTTGAGAGAAATTTTCCCCCAACTCTTAGATCGTTTTCTGCTTTAGGTGTGTGCCAGTCATGAGACGCCTGATTCCAATGTATAATATGCTTTGGATCTGTCCAAAACTCCCATACTTTTTTAACCGGAGCATTTATGATTGCTTCTGCCGTAATGCTCTTTTTTGTTGTTGTCCCCATTTTTTAAAATTTTTAGTTTTGGGGGAGAATTCCAATTTTTACCATATTAATTTAAAGTAATTATTCTAAATCAAATTTGAATGAAACGTTAATTACATAAAGTTTAGGATTCTCCCATATCAATTACCTGGGTACAAACATATTTCAGGGAAAGTCATAATACCTTAATTTAGCTTTTTCCAACATTCAGCTATCGTAATGAAAAAGCTTTTAAAATACTGATAATCAATTAATTATATCGTAAAATCTTCGCTTGAAAATAAGTTGAAGTCCTTAATGTTGCTCCTCACGTACACTTAAGAACCTAATTTTAATCTTTATTTAAATGAATTCACAAAAAATGAATAAATACAGTCAGCTTTTAACACAAAGTGATTCCTTGCCCGGAGCGCAGGCCATGTTGCATGCAATAGGTTTAACCAAAGAAGATTTTAAAAAACCATTTATTGGGATTGCCAGTACCGGATATGAAGGAAATCCCTGTAATATGCACCTTAATGATCTTGCTAAACTTGTAAAAAAAGGAAGCAACGGGAACAATCTGGTAGGATTAATTTTTAATACCATTGGCGTAAGCGATGGAATTTCAATGGGAACTCCGGGAATGCGATATTCCCTGCCTTCCCGTGACCTTATCGCCGATTCCATTGAAACGGTGATCCAGGCGATGGCCTACGATGCCTTAATTACCGTGGTTGGTTGCGATAAAAATATGCCGGGTGCGCTTATGGCCATGTTGCGGCTTAATAGGCCCTCTATTTTGGTTTATGGAGGCACGATCGCTTCGGGATGCCACAACGGAAAAAAACTGGATGTTGTTTCGGCATTTGAAGCCTGGGGAGCAAAAGTTGCAGGAGATATCAGCAAAGAAGAATATGACAGCGTAATAGAAAAAGCTTGTCCCGGAGCCGGGGCTTGCGGAGGAATGTATACCGCAAATACCATGGCTTCTGCTATTGAAGCATTGGGGATGGCCTTGCCATATAATTCTTCAAACCCTGCGTTGGCCCGGAAAAACTGGCTGAAAGCGAAGAAGCGGGCAGGGCAGTGAGGTTGCTGCTGGAAAAAGACATCAAGCCGAGGGACATTGTCACTAAAAAATCTATTGAAAATGCCATAAGGCTGCTCATAGTTCTTGGCGGTTCCACCAATGCGGTGCTTCACTTTTTGGCGATTGCCAAAGCCGCGGAAGTAGATTTTAGCCTTGCCGATTTTCAGAAATTAAGCGAAACCACCCCGTTTCTTGCCGATTTAAAACCAAGCGGAAAATATGCGATGGAAGATGTGCATAAAATAGGAGGGATCCCCGCGGTATTAAAATATATGCTGAAACAAGGAATGCTGAATGGCGATTGCTTAACCGTGACAGGAAAATCCCTTGCCGAAAACCTGGAAAATGTACCAGACCTAACAGAAGGTCAGGATGTTATAAAATCTGTAAATGAACCGATTAAAAAAACCGGTCATATTCGCATTCTATATGGCAATTTGGCCGAAGGAGGTTCTGTAGCCAAAATTACCGGGAAAGAAGGCCTGAAATTTACGGGGAAGGCAAATGTTTTCAACAGTGAATATGAAGCCAATGATGGTATTGCTGAAGGAAAAGTACAAAAAGGCGACGTGATGGTAATTCGATATGAAGGCCCCAAAGGCGGTCCTGGAATGCCTGAAATGCTAAAACCTACCTCCGCCATCATGGGCGCCGGATTAGGGAAAGAAGTCGCTTTAATTACCGATGGAAGATTTTCAGGAGGCACCCACGGCTTTGTGGTTGGGCATATTACTCCCGAAGCCCAGGAAGGCGGACTGCTGGCTTTTGTAGAAAATGGCGATATGATCACCATTAATGCGGAAAACAACAGTATTGAAGTGGCACTCACTTCTGAAGAAATAACAAAAAGAAAGAAAAACTGGGAAACTCCTGAATTAAAACACAAGAAAGGGGTGCTTTATAAATATGCAAGAACGGTTTCATCAGCCTCTGAAGGTTGTGTTACCGATGAATTTTAAAACATTGAATTATGGAATTAAAAACAGCTAGTTTCGAGAAGGTTTCTACCGAGACTACCACTGTTTCGGGAGCCGAGGCGGTGATAAAATGTTTGCTAGAAGAAGGAGTGGGAACTATATACGGATATCCCGGTGGGGCGATCATGCCTATTTACGATGAATTGTATAAATACCAGGATCAGATTCACCACGTCCTTACCAGGCACGAACAAGGTGCGACTCATGCCGCACAGGGTTATGCCCGGGTAACAGGAAAGGTGGGCGTTGCCGTAGCGACTTCAGGTCCTGGAGCTACCAATTTGGTAACCGGAATTGCCGATGCGCAAATAGATTCTACCCCGCTGGTTTGCATTACCGGGCAGGTAGGCTCACATTTATTGGGAAGCGATGCTTTTCAGGAAACCGATATTGTGGGTATTTCAACCCCAATTACCAAATGGAACCATCAAATTACCAAAGCTTCAGAAATTCCTGAGGTGTTGGCAAAGGCCTTTTACATTGCCCGTTCCGGTAGGCCCGGTCCGGTGTTGATAGACATTACCAAAGATGCCCAGTTTGAATCCCTGGAATTCAGTTATAAAAAATGTTCCGGGATCAGGAGTTATACCCCAACCCCTGAAATTAACCTGCTTCAAGTTGAAAGAGCCGCGGAAGCCATCAATAATGCCAAAAAGCCATTAATTGTATTTGGACAGGGCGTTATTTTAGGCGAATCTGAAGAATTATTGAAACAAGTGGTTGAAAAAGCGGGAATTCCCGCTGCCTGGACAATTTTAGGACTTTCAGCAATGCCCACAAATCACCCTTTAAATGTAGGAATGGTTGGAATGCACGGCAATTATGGCCCAAACAGGCTCACCAATGAATGCGATGTGTTAATAGCCATAGGTATGCGTTTTGACGACAGAGTGACCGGTGATCTAAGCCGCTATGCAAAACAGGCAAAAATTATTCATTTTGAAATAGATCCTTCCGAAGTCAATAAAAATGTTACAGCCGATATCCCTGTTTTGGGCAATGTAAAGCAAACCCTAAAACTCTTGCTCGAATTTTTAAAACCGAACAAACACACTGCCTGGCATCAGGAATTCAAGGATCTGTACAAGATAGAATTCGATAAGATCATTAAAGATGAATTGCACTCCAGCAATTCTGAATTGGGGATGGCCGAGGTGATAGAAGAAATAAACAACTGGACCGAAGGTGATGCCATAATTGTTTCAGATGTTGGGCAGCACCAAATGGTTGCTTGCCGCTATGCAAAATTCAACTCCTCCAGGAGCAATGTAACTTCAGGAGGTTTGGGAACCATGGGCTTTGCACTTCCTGCAGCAATGGGGGCCAAAATGGGATGCCCGGATCGGGAGGTGGTGGCCATAATTGGAGATGGAGGATTCCAGATGACCATCCAGGAATTGGGAACGGTTTTTCAGACTAAGATCCCTATAAAAATTGTTGTTTTAAACAATGGATTTCTTGGAATGGTACGCCAGTGGCAACAGATGTTTTTTGACAAACGTTATGCCTCCACTGAAATGGTCAACCCCGATTTTGTGACAATTGCAAGGGGTTACCAAATTAAAAGCGACAAAGTGAGCGAACGCTCACAATTAAAAAATGCCATAAAGGAAATGATGGAAGCTAACGAACCATATTTTCTTGAGGTAATAGTTGAAAAAGAAAATAACGTGTTTCCAATGATCCCAACGGGAGCTGCGGTTTCAGAAATACGATTGGAATAATGGAAAATAAAAATTTTACCGTTTCAGTTTATACGGAAAACAATCCGGGTTTATTGAGCAGGATCGCTGCAATTTTCCTGAAGAGGCACATTAATATTGAAAGTATCACTGTCTCAAAAAGTGAAGTGAAAGAGGTGATGCGATTTATTATTTTGGTAAATGTAACAGAAGAAAAGATCAAAAAGGTGGTGGGCCAGATCCAAAAGCAAATCGAAGTAATTAGAGCCTATTATCATACAGATGAAGAGTTGATCTTTCAGCAAACCGCGCTATATAAGATCAGAACCTCTGAATTTGAGAAAGAATGGAAATTGGAGGATTTTATGAAAGAAAACAACGCGTGGATGGTAACAGTTGCTCCCGATTTTTTTGTAATCGAAAAAACCGGAAAACGCAACGAAACAGAAAGTTTATATGAAAAATTAAAACCATACGGATTAATGCAATTTGTGCGATCGGGCAGAATTGCCGTATCAAAAGACGAAATGCAAATTTCAGCAATGCTTGAAAAATTTAATACAACAAACTCAAACTCATGACAAATTACTTTAACAGCCTTTCTTTACGTGAACAATTAGCCCAATTAGGAACCTGCAGATTTATGGATTCAGAAGAATTCCGCGATGGGGTGGCTGTCTTAAAAGACAAAAAGATAGTAATAGTAGGTTGCGGTGCCCAGGGACTTAACCAGGGATTGAATATGCGCGACAGCGGTTTAAATATTTCCTATAGCCTTCGTGAAGAAGCGATTAAGGAAAAACGCCAGTCCTGGAAAAATGCAACCGAGAATAATTTTAAGGTCGGTACTTATGAAGAGCTTATTCCACAAGCAGATTTAGTGATCAACTTAACTCCCGATAAACAGCATACTCCGGTTATTAATGCTATTGTTCCATTCATCAAGAAAAATGCGGTTTTATCTTATTCCCATGGGTTCAATATCGTAGAAGAAGGAATGAAAATAAGGGAGGATATTACCGTAATTATGGTAGCGCCTAAATGCCCGGGAACAGAGGTAAGGGAAGAGTATAAACGCGGTTTTGGTGTGCCTACACTTATCGCCGTCCATCCTGAGAACGATCCGCAGGGGATAGGTTTTGAATGGGCAAAAGCCTATGCCGTAGCTACCGGAGGCGATAAGGCCGGGGTTTTGGAATCTTCTTTTGTCGCCGAGGTAAAATCGGATCTTATGGGGGAGCAAACCATCTTATGTGGCGTACTTCAAACCGGTTCTATCCTGAGTTTTGATAAAATGGTCGCAGATGGAATAGATCCGGGTTATGCCGCAAAACTTATTCAGTATGGTTGGGAAGCCATTACCGAAGCTTTAAAGCACGGTGGAATTACCAATATGATGGACAGGCTTTCAAATCCGGCGAAGCTCAAGGCCTATGAAATTTCAGAAGAATTAAAAGTAAGCTTGCGTCCGCTTTTCAGAAAACATATGGACGATATTATTTCCGGTGCTTTTAGTACCAGAATGATGAAAGACTGGAATAATGACGATAAAGAATTGCTGAAATGGCGGGCCGAAACCGCAGAAACAGCTTTTGAAAAAACCAGTGCTACCGAAAAGGAAATCACCGAACAGGAATATTTTGACAAAGGGGTTTTATTGGTAGCCTTCGTAAAATCTGGTGTGGAACTCGCATTTGAAACGATGACCGAAGCGGGAATAATAGAAGAATCAGCTTATTATGAATCTTTGCACGAAACTCCGCTAATAGCAAATACCATTGCCAGGAAGAAATTATATGAAATGAACCGGATTATTTCAGATACGGCAGAATATGGCTGTTACCTGTTTAACCATTCCTGCAAACCATTGATCCAAAAATATGTAAACAACCTGGAAATCGGCTTGATAGGAAAAGCTTATGGCACCGTAAATACCGGAGTAGATAACAAAAAACTTATTTTGGTTAATGATTCCATAAGAAAACATCCGGTTGAAATAGTAGGTGCCGAATTGAGAAAAGCAATGTCCGAAATGAAAAATTTATAGGAATTATGAGCACTTTATCAGTTATCCATAAAACATACAGGCCTGAGATAGCGGCTGTCAAAAAAGCAGCAGAACGCATCTCAAAGGTTGCGGTAAAAACTCCCCTTACACCGTCTTTTACTTACAGTAAAAAATATGATGCCAATATTTTGTTTAAAAGGGAAGATCTGCAACAGGTACGTTCGTATAAAATCCGGGGGGCTTATAACAAAATTTCAAGTCTGGACAAGGAGCAACTCGATAGAGGTGTGATTTGCGCAAGTGCCGGGAACCACGCTCAGGGTGTTGCTTTTGCCTGTAGTAACCTGCAGGTTAAAGGGGTGATTTATATGCCAAGTACAACCCCAAAACAAAAAGTTGAGCAAACCAGAATGTTTGGGGGAGCTTGGGTTGAGGTAGTTTTAGTAGGTGATACTTACGACGATTCTTTTAAGAGCGCCATTAAACATTGCGAAAAAGAAGCAATGGTATTTATTCATCCTTTTGATGATGAAAAAGTGATAGAAGGTCAGGCTACCATCGCGCTTGAGATTCTGGAACAAGCTGAATCGCCTATAGATTATGTTTTTGCACCACTTGGCGGCGGTGGACTCCTGGCAGGATTATCCTCTGTTTTTAAACAACTTTCTCCAAAGACAAAGATTATTGGTGTTGAACCGGAAGGTGCAGCCTCAATGACAACTTCCCTGAAGGAAGGAAAGGTTGTGAAATTAAAAGATATTGAGAGGTTTGTGGATGGGGCAGCGGTACAAAAAGTAGGAGCGCTGAATTTTGAGATCTGTAAGGAAAATCTTGATCAAATGATCACCGTTCCGGAAGGAAAAATTTGTCAGACAATTTTAGATCTTTATAACCAGGATGCGATCGTGGTGGAACCTGCGGGGGCAATGGCAATTACTGCTCTCGATACTTTTGCTGAAGCGATAAACGGAAAAAACGTGGTTTGCATTATAAGCGGCAGTAACAACGATATCACAAGAACTGCCGAAATTAAGGAACGCGCCTTGTTGTATGCCGGACTTAAACATTATTTTATTATCCGGTTCCCACAAAGGGCCGGGGCTTTAAAACAATTTGTGGCCAAAGTTTTAGGACCTGATGATGATATCACCCATTTTGAATATTCCAAAAAGCACCACAGGGAAAATGGTCCTGCGGTTGT
>JGI1221J13441_10001143_pt1 | contig 11357 bp, 9 predicted proteins | sample LakVidmifraction_4_FD_13441 | JGI IMG/M metagenome (IMG submission 13441) | reverse complement strand
AATGGCCGGGAGATACTTTCTGCACAAAAGAGGTACTGGATATGCTTCAGGAGAAGGGCTTGATAGATATAGATGAAGCGTTTATTAGGAAGTTTGGGTTGTTGCCGTTTTAGATAGAAATGTACAAATATGTTAATTTGACATATTTGTACATTTAGTTTATCTTTTTTGTTATAATTATTCCACTTCAAAAACTATTTAGGATTGTATATGCTAATTATAAAAACTACACTATCAACCAAAAATCTTCCCATCCGAAGAGTCTTAGCAAGGCTCCTTCAGTCCTATATTTATACGACTTTAGATAACAAGGAACATGATGGATACAGACATCCCAATGGCAAAATATTTAAAGCGATGAATTTTAAAATAGCCTATATTGAAAATGAGATTCATATAAAGTTTGTAGCTTTAGAAAAAGTGCATGAAAAAACCATTGCTCAAAACATACTCTTAGAGGGACTAAAACTAGGTGAGGTACACATTACACAAACTGAACTTTCTTTAATAGACCGTCATCATAGCGTAGAATCACCTATAAGGGTAGGCGGGTTTATATCTGCCAATATACAAGATGGATTACGTGGTAAAAAAAAGATATACCTTGAACCTCAAAGCGATAAATTCCAGGAGATAATTTATAATAATACCTTAGAAAAATATGAAGCTTTATTTGGAAAACCTTATGAGGGGGAGTTTAAAATAAAACTGATTAATCAAAAGCCACGAGAGAGAATATTTCATTACAGTAAAGGGGTTATAAGAGCGTGGTATGGAGTATATGAGATTGAAGCCGATGAAGCGTTATTAGGAATGATACTTAATACGGGGATGGGAGCTAACTGTATGAAAGGGTTGGGGTTTTTAGAGGTTGTGAAAACAGAGGACAATAAAAGTAGTTTGCAAAAATAAACTTAAAAAAGGAATGATATGGGTGACATTATCACAACATTTTCAAAAATAGGTTCACACTATCTAGAAGATGAAAAACGGGTGAAGAATAAAGCGTATGAGTATGATATTATTAAGGTTTATTTGTTTGATATAGAAAATAAAAGTATAGAGCCTTCATTTAATATCAAAAGAGAGGATTTGGTTATTACGCGTTTTGGGGTTGGGGCAAACAGTGGCAATCTTTTTCCGAATATCTTTTTTAAAAATAAAGATGTGAATACCAATTTTGATAAATTTACAAAAGCTATCTTAAAAGCCAACACCAATTTACTCTCTTATTTTTCAAAGGAAGAGATAGTTAAAGATAAAAAATTACAACTTCTTTATGGCATAGAGCATAGATTTTTTGGCATACTCATGAATTTAACTTATTCTACAAGTGAAGTTAAATTTTCTTTGTCTGATTATGGGTATCACTTTGAGATTTTTTGCAAAGAGCCTAAAGGATTTTTTGAGGATTCAAAAGAAGCGATTCAAAACCTTCAAGAGTATAAAAAAGAGACAGGAGAAAAAGGTAAGGTAACTACGTATTTTGCTCTTTCTTATCAAAGTCAGCCTATTTCCGCTCATTTTAAAACTATTTATGAAAAGCATTTAAACAGTTCGGATGAAGCAACTATTAAAGGTTATGATATTACGACCAATGAAGAGGGGATTGGTGGTGATGCCAATTTGGCATTTTGTTCTACGAATGAACTTCCAACAAAATTAAAATCTATAAAACTCAAACTTTTACCTCTCTCTTTTGGCTCTGCTAAAAAGGTTAAAATTGGTTTTGATGTTATGGATAAGATGCTTTCACATAACTTTTATGGTTTAAAGATGGCGATTATGCCGACACTTTTAAATGATGAGGTAGAATATAAAGAAGTTTTAGAAATTTTAGAAAATGTTGAAAAAGGTAAAGTTTCTGAAATAGAAGAGAGTGAAACGTATATTAATGAGTATTTAGAAGAGGTGGCTAAAAGCCAAAAAAATATGGCTGTACTCAACACCATTCTTTTTTATAGCAAAAGTAATGCTGCTGTTGATGTTTTGTTACAAATTGATGATGTACTCCCTTCGTATATCTCTTATATCTCAAATAGAATGGGATTTTATAATATTAAGGCTTTTAAAAATAAAGATGAAAAGTCACCCAATGAAGATACGCTTTATTTACATAATTTATTTAATGACCGATTAGAAATTATGAATCTTTTACTCTCTTCTGCTAGAATAAATAAAGATATTTTAATTCAAAAATTTTCACAGATACTCTATTGGGGGACGATTAATAAATCGTATGCTTACCCCATAGAGTGGGGAAAATATTTTAATGGTTATTATTTTAATCGAAGCATGGAAGCAATAGAGAGATATTTGGCTCTCTTTAGAGATACACAAAAATTAAAAGAAGATTTCATCTTACAAAAGGAGATAAATATGGAAGAGATAACAGATACAAAGCAACAAATAGAAAAGCTTATAGAAAGTAGTCCTTTTTTAAATAATGAAGTACTTAAAACAGCTTATGTCTTAGGTTTGTTGTCTAGTGCTTTAATGAATTGGCAATATGGAGTAAGTAGCAATAGCTCTTATGAAAAATGGCTAAATAATAGTGGGGCAATTACCAAGGATAATTTAGAAAGAATTTGGAAAAAATCTGAAGAGACCATTCGTAAGCTTAATTCTACCTCAGGAACAGGAAATAAAATTGTTAATGAGATAAAAGATTTGGCTATTGAATATTCTATACAAGCATTTGTTTATGATGGCATTGTAAAGAATGCTTATGTTTCATTGGCTTTTGCTATGGGTGGAAGTGATTATACAAAATATATTAAAAAAACTAAAAAAGAGGAGAAAAAATAATGTTAAAAAAAGAAATTTTGTTTTTATGGGACGGAGAAAATTGGAACCCAAATGGGGATATGTTAAATTCTAATGCACCAAGAATTGATGAAGAAACAGGCGTAGCAGAAGCTACAGATGTCAGAATCAAAAGAACCATTAGGGATGAGTTGATTAAAAAAGAGGGTGAAGATAAAGTATTTATAAAGCCTTATGCAAGAGGTGAAAATGTACTTGATTGTAAAACAGCCATTAGAGAAAATGAGATAGATGTTAGACAAAGCAAGGATGATCTCAAAAAAGAAATTTTGACACGTTTTCTTGATATTCGAGCTTTTGGTGGAGTTTTGCCAATCTCTGATAAAGATGAGATGAAGAACGATAAAGCAATTACCACAGCAGGAGTACAGTTTACAGGTGCTGTACAGTTTAGAATGTCAAAGTCTTTGCATAAAGTTTCTATGAATCATATTAAAGGTACAGGAGCATTTGCGAGTAATTATCACGAAACAGATAGTAAAAAACAAAAGCAACAAGCCACCTTTAGAGAAGAGGATTTTTTATCTTATGCTCTTTTTGCTACATATGGAATTATGGACAATTATAATGCAAAAAAGACAGGATTTAACGAAGAAGATGCTCAAAAAATCTTGGATGCTTTGTGGTTTGGTACAAAAAATTTAATTACCCGTTCAAAAATGGGACAAACTCCTAGAATTATGTTTGTGATTAGTTATAAAGATGATTCGTTTGCAGGAGATTTAAACAATAGTATTGATTTTGAAGGCGCTAAAGATGATGAAGCGGTTAGAAATGTAAACGATTACACCATAGATTTTTCTCGTTTAAAAGCCAAACTCAAACGCTATGAAAAAGCTATAGAAAAAGTGGAATATGCGGTAGATTATGATTTTGAAGAAAATCACAAAGAGCAGTTCGATGCATCTTGGATAAAGATAGAGCGATAAGATGAGTTTTGTAGCATTTAAACTTACAGGAGATTATGCACATTTTTCTCACCCTGCTACAATTTATTCCTCTTTGACCTATCCTATTCCTCCTAAAACAGCCATTATGGGCTTTTTGGGTGCAGTTATTGGAGAAGAGGAGCATTATAAGCTTGGTGCTATTAAATACAGTATCAAGATAGATAAAGCCATTATCAAAAAAAGTTTTGTTTTTAATGGCATTAAATTTGCACTCTCTTCTAATATGGACATTAAAGAGGGGTATCAAAACTCTAGTGAAAAAAAGCAGTTTTATAGAGAGTTAATTTGTTCACCTTCTTACACGGTTTTTGTAGATTTGTCTTTACTGGATGAAGCGTATAAAGATAAAATTGTTACCTATTTAAAAGAGCATAAAACAGCATTTACACCTTATTTGGGTATTAATTTTTGCTTGGCTGATTTTGAATGGATAGAGATAGAAAAATTTGAAAAAGTAAAAGATGAAGTGAGTGAAATTGATACCTTTACACTAAAAGAAGATTTTGAATTTGATATGACAAACTTTGGTGTAAAACTCACTACAGCTAATATGGCTTGTGATGTTGAAAAAGGTAGAGTCTTTAAATCGTTTAAAGAGTTTATTGTAGAAATTGGTGGAAGCAATAGATTAAAATCTAAAAATAGAGGCAATATCTATCAAATCAATGAGCATAGTGTCTATTTTGTATAGTGAATTCTTTTCTCACCCCAATAAACTTTATGTCAAGCATATTGGAAATATGTTCGATAATGAGGATACATACTTAGAAAGAGAAGTCAAACGCTTTCATGATATTGCCAAACTAAAACAAAATTTTCAAATTTATATTCGTGATACGAGTAAAGGTGGAAAAGATAAAAATCACTCTTTGCTCTCTGCCTATCTCTTTTTACTCAATAACAATTTTGAAAATAAAAAGATGCTTTTTGGTTTTTTGGCGATTGCTTCACATCATGGAAATGTAGAAAACTTTTTTTCTTTAGGAGAAGACAATCGCTATGTTGGTAAATATTGTAGCAACTCAAAAGAGTTAAATTTTCTTGATGAGGTTATCTCTTCTGCGAGTAGTCTTGATTTGTATGTGCGTGTAGAGGGTAAAGTGAGTCAACTTGAAACACTTACTAAGCAGTATCAGAAATATCTAAGAAGTTTTAAATTTAAAAATGCTTTTGAGTATGAAGATTTTATAGATTTTAAAAAACTCTATGCCTCTTTGATTTATAGCGACAAGTATGAGGCTATATTTGGTATATCTAAAGAAGTTCAAAGAGAGATACCAAGTAACGTTTTAAGTCAACATATTGATGCGTTTAAATTTCATCAAAAAAGAGATGATTTTAGAAAATTTGTTTTGGGTAACTTTGACAATACGCATAAACTCTTTACCCTTACAGCTCCAACAGGCTATGGAAAAACGCTTACAGCTTTAGAGTTTGCTCTAAAATTTAATAAAGAAAAAGTTATTTTTGCCTTGCCTTTTACCTCTATTATCGACCAAACTTATGATGTTGTTGCTGATATATTTAAAGAAAGTGAGATAGATATTTTTAAAGTGCATCATAAAACGGATATTGATGAGTCTGTTGATAAAGACAGGTATTCAGGAGTTAAATTTTTGATGAGTTCTTTTAGTGGAGAGATAAATATTACCACACTTTATCAAATTGTTTTTGCACTCTTTGGCAATAAGAATAGAGACAATGTTAAATTTAATCAGTTTAGAAACTCTGTAGTGATTATAGATGAAGCACAAGCTATACCTTATGCTTTTAGGAAAGACTTTATCAAACTTTGTGAACTTATTTCAGAACAGATGAATACGGTTTTTATCTTTATGTCAGCAACCATGCCTATTATGACTGAAGGGTTTAAAGAAATTTCAAATTTAGATTATTTTAAAAAACAGAATCGATATATTTTAAAGTGGTTAAGCTTAGAAAATGGTCAAAACTCACTGATGGAAAAAGTGAGGAAGGAAGCTCATATCAAGCATACACTTTGTGTGGTCAATACGGTTAAAAAAGCACAAGAGCTTTACTTAAAATTTAAAGATGAATTTGAGTGTTATTGCATTAATGGTTATATGACCGATAGTGATAAACAAAAAACGGTAGAGCAAGTAAGCAAACGATTAGAGAAATATGAAGATAAAATCTTACTCATCTCTACTCAATCAATAGAAGCAGGGATTGATCTCGATTTTGAAGTAGGTTTTAGAGAGGTTGCACCCATTAGTTCTATTATTCAAACAGCAGGGCGTGTTAATCGTCATTTTGGAGACAAACAAAGCACACTTTATATTTTTGATGATATTTGTGGTTATTCAGATTTAATTTACGGAGATTTACAACAAATTAGTCAAGCGATATTTGAAGTTTTACAAAATGACGATGTTGAAGAGACTAATATCTTAGAGATAAGTAGACTCTATTTCGATAAAATTCATAAGCAGTTAGAGTGCTTTTATATTGAAAAAGAGGTAGAAAAATTAGAGTTTTTTGATATTAATACAAAAATAGAAGTACTAATGGATAATGCCGATTTTAAACAGTTGATTATAATAGAGCCTTATGATGGGTTTATCAGAGAGATACAAGATGAACTTTACAGAATTAGAAGAGAAGAAAAAAATAAATTCAAACAAAAAGATTTGCTTCAAGCTGTGGTTAAAAAATTGTTGAAATACGGAGTAAATGTTTCTAAAAAAGATATAGAAAAGTTTGGAACACCACTTAGCGAAGTGAAATCGTTACATGAAATGATGTATTTACCAGCAGGAGCGATTGAGTATAGTGAGGTTTATGGGGTTAAAAAATATCAATTGGAGATAGGTGATGATGACCTTTTCAACTAACTTTAACCCAGATCTCCTAAACGGAACCCTAATCCACTACTACTCGACCTGCAAAAGAGAAGCATGGCTCTATAGTCGGCGTATTCATGCTGATCAGTGGGATGAGAATATTTTGATGGGGAAGGCATTGGCTGAAATAAAAGAAGAGCAGTTGCATACTTTTCCCTTTTCTTATTTGAAATTTGATAAGATAGGTAAAGAGCGTGGGCATTATTTGGTAACAGAATATAAGAAGAGCATGAGCAACCCCGAGGGTGCGAAGATGCAACTTCTTTTTTATATGTGGCAACTTAAAACCTCCCTGAAACTCAATGTGATCAATGGCAAAGTGATTTCAGGTCGTACGGTAATCTTTGTAGAGGGAAATGAGGAGAATATGAAAAAGATAGAGGAGCTTACCGTTGAAGTGAGTCAATTTTTGGAGCAGCCAACGCCACCACCGTTTAAAGAGATAAAGTTCTGTAAGGGGTGTGGGTATCGAGATTATTGTTATTAGGAGTGCAAGATGTACATAATTCTATTTTACGACATAGCAGACAAAACGGTAAGAGACCAAAAAGATAATAGCTATAAGATACGAAAAGAGGTAGAGAAATATCTTACACGCGTTCAGTTTTCAGTTTTTGAAGGAGAGATAACGCCCAGTGATTTACGAAAACTCAAGGCTCATTTGGCAAAGGTCGCAGAAAAAGAGTTGGATTCTATCATTATTTATGAGTCCACGCGCCTGAATTATACCGAACGGATTGTGATAGGGGTAGACAAAAATGATGGACTATTTACGTGTTAGGAGAGTCTCATGCAAAAGAGTGATAGAAGCCATTTTTTAATGGTAAACGGACGGGTTAGACGAGAAGCTAATAACCTAAAGTTTGATAGATACGATGAAGATTTTAATGTGATTAGTACGAAACCTCTACCCATCAACGGGTTAGATGAAATTTACATTTTAGCCAAAGTCGATTTGGACAGCTACACTATGGCGTTTATTGCAGACAACAACATTTTATTGCATTTCTTTAGTCCATTTCAAAGCTTTAGGGGGAATTTCTTTCCTAATACTTCAAACTCTGTCAATAAAAGTGGTTTTGTATTGTTGCAACAGTTACGAGCCTTTGATGATGAGATCCATCGACTCTATCTTGCCAAACAGATGACCAAAGGACATTTTATAAATGGGGCAAACAACTGTAAAAAGTATGGAGTAGCTTTTGAAGTAGGGCAGTATTTAGATAATCTTGAAAAATCTCAAACAATCAATGAGGTGATGGCAAGTGAGGGAGCTTTTAAAAAGAATTATTATCAGGCATGGAATAGTATTATCAAAAATCAACGCAGTTTTAAGTTCACTATACGCAGTAAACAACCACCAACAGACAAGATAAACTGTTTGATTTCTTATGTTAATACTCGTATTTATAACATTGTACTAAGTGAAATTTACAAAACCGAACTCGACCCACGAATTGGGTTTTTGCATGAGCCAAACTATAGAGCTTTGAGTCTACATCTGGACATTGCTGAGATATTTAAACCTGTGCTTGGCGACAACATTATCTTTACGCTACTGAATAAAAATGAGATAAGCACCAAAGATTTTAAAACTGACAGTGGACGCATTCGCTTTACCAATGAAGCAATAAAGAAGATAGAGTTAAAGATTATCAAAAAGATGACTGAACAAACCATGATAGGAGAGCAAAAACTCACATGGAGACAAGTCATACGCCGTGAGGTCAATCGGATAAAACGTAACGTGGTAGAGACGAGTGAATATGAACCATTTGTTTTGATGTAACTCTTTGAAGTTATATCTAAGCTTTATAAATCACTTGTTTTACGAAGGATTCTCCATTGAATACTTCCAAATTAAGTTTATTTTGATAAAGTAAATTTGTTCAATGTATCTACAATATGTTAGAAAATAGCGCATTGATTGCTATTTGAACGCTGTCCCTATGGGATTTGAAACTGGCTGCATGATCCTATTAAGTGCTAAGCGCTTAATTTGAACGCTGTCCCTATGGGATTTGAAACTTCAGTTTAGTTGGCAGTGTAACCACCATCTCCATTTGAACGCTGTCCCTATGGGATTTGAAACTAATTTATTCTAAAGCATTCAGGGCTTGTGGATGAATTTGAACGCTGTCCCTATGGGATTTGAAACTTTCTTTTTGTACCTGGGGGGCATTACTGTCAACATTTGAACGCTGTCCCTATGGGATTTGAAACTTGTCTTAACTGTCTCAGGTTGTTCTATTGTCTGATTTGAACGCTGTCCCTATGGGATTTGAAACTGACTTTGTATGAGTTTTAAAGAAATTGAAAGGAATTTGAACGCTGTCCCTATGGGATTTGAAACTATATGGAATATGGTGCAACTTAGGCATACACTTATTTGAACGCTGTCCCTATGGGATTTGAAACTTGAAAAAGCTTATCCCTTCTGATGCTGCAAGTACATTTGAACGCTGTCCCTATGGGATTTGAAACTAGTGTCGTTGTAGCCTATTTCGCTAGTTGTATAATTTGAACGCTGTCCCTATGGGATTTGAAACATTCCTGAAACTCTTACTACGTTTCTACCAAGTAGATTTGAACGCTGTCCCTATGGGATTTGAAACTGGTAACGCAAGGGTTTATGGTGATGCATGGGTATTTGAACGCTGTCCCTATGGGATTTGAAACTAACGTATTGCACCAAAGGCTTCTCCTATACTTATTTGAACGCTGTCCCTATGGGATTTGAAACCAGAACCACTACCATCATTATGTCTATATCTGAAAATTTGAACGCTGTCCCTATGGGGTTTGAAACTCACAGCTGGCGGAACAGCCGTTGCAGCGGATAAATTTGAACGCTGTCCCTATGGGATTTGAAACAAACATAAAGATAGTTTTAACCACACCAACATAAATTTGAACGCTGTCCCTATGGGATTTGAAACTAAAATAGGTATGAGCATTACAGCAGGCGAAAACATTTGAACGCTGTCCCTATGGGATTTGAAACTTGGCGGATAGTTGAACGTGGGTTCCTGTGGGGTTATTTGAACGCTGTCCCTATGGGATTTGAAACGCGGAGGATTGGCGCTGGGAAACTTCATCCAAATAGATTTGAACGCTGTCCCTATGGGATTTGAAACGTAATGGGAGAAGTTAGAGGTAAAAAAGGGAACATTTGAACGCTGTCCCTATGGGATTTGAAACTACAACAAATGTATTGACAAGAGTACAATGGACGGATTTGAACGCTGTCCCTATGGGATTTGAAACAACATATGGTGGCACGGTCTATGGAGCAGGGAGATTTGAACGCTGTCCCTATGGGATTTGAAACATGAGGAAACTATCACAGAAGCGATTAAAACGCTAAATTTGAACGCTGTCCCTATGGGATTTGAAACTGCAAATATTGAACATAATGCAAATATTGAAAATTATTTGAACGCTGTCCCTATGGGATTTGAAACTCATTTTCAAATACTGCTCCATCTCTTACAAGATTTATTTGAACGCTGTCCCTATGGGATTTGAAACTAATATGAGTTGCCCCGTCTACACTGTCAATCGCATTTGAACGCTGTCCCTATGGGATTTGAAACCTTGTAGTATACAGACCAATGAATGCTAAAGCCGTGATTTGAACGCTGTCCCTATGGGATTTGAAACAGTGATAAGCTTGCTAATTCACATATATACAAACAATTTGAACGCTGTCCCTATGGGATTTGAAACGCAGTATCGACACCCTTCCAAACATCAAGTACCATTTGAACGCTGTCCCTATGGGATTTGAAACACAGTGATAATTTTGAGCGAAAGGGTAAATGATGAAATTTGAACGCTGTCCCTATGGGATTTGAAACCTGTACCTTTTGAAGCAGATACAGTATTGTCCAAATTTGAACGCTGTCCCTATGGGATTTGAAACAAAGAGTATCAGCAACAGTTATGGATGTTGGGCTGATTTGAACGCTGTCCCTATGGGATTTGAAACTATCTGCATACATCTATCTATCTATATCTGCATACATTTGAACGCTGTCCCTATGGGATTTGAAACAAGCTCAAGAATTAGCAGTTAAGGAATTCCAAAAAGGATTTGAACGCTGTCCCTATGGGATTTGAAACGCAGTTCAGCCAATTGATTAAGCTGGAGCATGTCATTTGAACGCTGTCCCTATGGGATTTGAAACTTGAAATTAGAAAAGGCTATAAAATGAATAATAAAATTTGAACGCTGTCCCTATGGGATTTGAAACCACAAAGAGGCTAGCAAATATAATATAAATATTTATTTGAACGCTGTCCCTATGGGATTTGAAACATAATATTAACTATGTATAAATCTAGCTCATCCCCATTTGAACGCTGTCCCTATGGGATTTGAAACGAGATATAGAAGCTAAGTATAACGATTTAAAGGATATTTGAACGCTGTCCCTATGGGATTTGAAACATGTTTAACAAATACGTTCTTTATTTGTTATGAGATTTGAACGCTGTCCCTATGGGATTTGAAACGACTGTATGCAGATATATATATAATGTATGCAGATTTGAACGCTGTCCCTATGGGATTTGAAACGAATATATCTCAAAGGCAAGTGAACGTGGCAAGTATTTGAACGCTGTCCCTATGGGATTTGAAACTCTCCACGTTGGAGACCGGACTTTTGGGAACAAGGATTTGAACGCTGTCCCTATGGGATTTGAAACTTCT
>JGI1221J13441_10001142_pt1 | contig 11365 bp, 11 predicted proteins | sample LakVidmifraction_4_FD_13441 | JGI IMG/M metagenome (IMG submission 13441) | reverse complement strand
AAGAATCTTTAAAAAGTCTGGAAGAGGGCGTCGAATTAACCGATTATTGCAGGGAGCGATACGACGGCATGAAGTCTCAGATCCATAAAAAAGGATTTATGAGCATCAGGCATTTACTAAAGGAGTTTGGATATTCTGATTTTGATTTAGACTATGACACTAAAGGCAAACCTCATCTTAACGATGGTCACGAAATTTCTATTAGTCACTCTTTCGAATTTACAGCAGTTATAGTATCCACCAAAAAAGTTGGAATTGATATCGAGAAACAACGCGACAAAATAAAACTCATCGCACCAAAGTTCACCCCTATTGAAGAATATGAAGCTCTTGGAGATACTGAAGATCTCATTAGAAAATTGACCATTGTTTGGGGAGCAAAAGAATCTCTTTATAAGCTTTACGGAAAAAAAGGATTGCTTTTTTTACATGATATCTTTGTGAACGATTTTGAAATTTCAGCTAAGAAAACTACGGCTAGGGTAACTTCAAATAATGAAATCACTTTTTATAACTTAAATTTTCTTGAGTTCGAAAATTTCACTTGTGTTTATGCTATTGCCGATGATTAATCCTTCCTACAGGATATATTTTGATAGATGGTGGCACAACAACTTCTGTTTTGGAAATCAGTCAAACCAAAGCTATCCCTCAGAACCAAATTTCAACTGTCGTAAATACGGCTTTGGCTGATCAATTTTCTGGCAAACTGCATATTTATCTTGAAGTTGGAAGTGGTGCAAAACACAAGTGTCTGAAGAAATAATTTCAGAAGTCAAGAAAGCCATTAATAGTCCTCTTAGTGTTGGTGGAGGAATTAAAAATGACTTTCAAAAACAATCTGCTTATGAGGCTGGAGGGGGTATGGTAGTTTTGGGCAACCGTTTTTAGCTCAATTCCTCTAGTTAAGTTGATCTGTGTTATAGCCTATAAATTCTTTTTCGGTCTCTTCAAACTTAATATCGTAATCCTCTAATGATTTTAATATAGGATTGTATATTTCTGGATATATCGGCCTCAACACACCGGGCTTTTTAATGTCTCCATTTAGAATTTTGAGGGCAGCAATACCAACAGGAAGCCCTACAGTTTTAGCCATGGCCGTATAGGTTTGGTCTTCACCGATACTTACCATTGTAGAATCTATTTGCTTTCTTTCCCCATTAAGTTCAAATCCAAATTTGTGATACATCACAATCATATCTTTATCTTCTGGCTTCAAAGTCCACTTTTCTTCTAAAATTTTTTGAAGAGCTTGAGCTGGAGTTGCATTTTTTAATCCAATAATTTTCTCTGAATTAAAAATATCCAACTCTACAAGTTTATCCCAAATGAGATCGTCTTGGTCAATTTTTAAGCTTAACCTTAGCTTGAGTTCGACTGAATCTGTTGGTGAATAGGGCAAGAATGAATTCACAAAAGACCTATAACTCATGTGTTCTGTGTCTTGCATCGCATACGTATCGTCTGTCAATCCTAGTTGGACAAATACGTTCCAGGCTTTGCTAAAACCAATGCGTCTTAGGGTCCCTCTATAGATGGTAGGAATATTCTCCAATCCATAGATACTTCTATAGGCTAAAGAGTTTCGATTAGCTAAGCCTTCGAAACGCCCATATTTTGGAATGCTTAAAAATTCGGTTCTACGAAAAAGGCGTTGGTAAGGAATATATTTATATTGACCTGCTTGGATAAATTCTGCGGCTCCGCCTTGTCCTGCCACAATAACGTTTCTGGGATTCCAAGTGAATTTATAATTCCAAAGATTATCATCGCTTTCTGGAGCAACGAGTCCCCCTGTAAAAGATTCAAAAAGCAACATTTTACCTCCTTGAGACCTTATTCTATCAATCACTTGCATAGCACTCATATGGTCAATCCCAGGGTCCACCCCTATCTCATTCATAAAGGTGAGACCTTTTTCTTTAACTTCTTTATCCAATGCTTCCATCTCTTTAGATACATAAGACGCTGTGACCATGTTTTTATTAAACTTCACACAATCTTTTGCAACTTCTATATGAAATCTGGCAGGTAGCATAGAAATGACAATATCTGCATTTTGTATAGCTTCTTGTCTATTGGCTTTATTTAAAATATCTAGTTGCATAGCCTTTGCATTGGGATGATCTGCTGTTAGGCTTCTAGCATTATCAATAGAAATATCTCCTATTATTAACTGAAGGTCTTCTTGAATAGATGCCTTTAGCAAAAACCTGACGAGTGATGATGTGGATTTTCCAGCACCTATGATTAAAATTGATCTCATATTAAAAAATGGATTTTAATGATTAATTTTGTGTAAAAATTGAAATTACATAATAATATAGGGATACAAGAATGAAGCAAAGAAAAAAATTGGTTTTACTCGGAAGTTGTTTTGGAGGTGTAGGAATTATTCTCGGTGCTTTTGGAGCTCATGGTTTGGAAAGCATAATTTCTGAAGATGCTATAACTACCTTTGAAACGGGAGTGAAATACCAAATCTATCACGCCTTGTTTCTGCTTTTTCTATCCACACAAACCTTCACTACAGAAAAACTTAACAAAACCCTCTTTTGGCTTATACTCGCTGGTGTTCTTTTCTTTTCGGGTTCTATATACGGCCTAGCAACCAATGAACTTACAAGCTTCGACTTTAAAGCTATAGCTTGGATTACACCTATAGGGGGAACTTTGTTGATTTTGAGTTGGGCCTTACTCTTCATTCATATTATTAAAAAAAGCTCATAATTTATAATAATTACCTCCTTAATTTAAATATAAACTCATTAGCTTTACCTGCCATAATAACAACACAATAAAATTATGAATAACTTAAAGCGAAAGACGAAAACGATTGAGTTAAAAAATTATGGCATCGATTCAAAAAGAATCAACTATCAACTTTCTCCTAAAGATTTACATGAAATCACCATTCAAAAAGGGATGGGTGTTGAGGTAGATAGTGGTGCACTAGCCATCAACACTGGTGAATTTACAGGACGCTCTCCGAAAGATAGATTCATTGTAAAAGATGATATTACCAAAGATGAAGTATGGTGGAGTGATATCAACTTAGAATTTGATCCTGATAAGTTTGATAAACTATACGATAAAGTGGTTAACTACCTCAACGATAAAGAGATTTTTGTTAGAGATTGTTATGCCTGTGCAGATGAAAATTACAGACTTAACATAAGAGTCATTAATGAGTATTCATGGAGCAATATGTTTGCTTACAATATGTTTCTGAGGCCTACGGAAAATGATCTCGAAGATTTTTCTCCAGAGTGGACCGTAGTTAGTGCTCCAAGTTTTAAAGCAAACCCTGAAGTTGACGGCACACGAGCCCACAATTTTGCTATTCTTAATTTTACTCGAAAAATCGCCTTAATAGGAGGTACAGGATATACTGGAGAGATAAAGAAAGGAATTTTTTCAGCTCTAAATTTCATACTCCCAGTCATGAAAAACACTCTACCCATGCACTGCTCTGCCAATGTCGGAAAAAATGGAGACACTGCGATTTTCTTTGGTCTTTCGGGGACAGGAAAAACGACTTTATCTGCAGACCCAGACAGGAGATTAATCGGAGATGATGAGCATGGATGGACTAATGAAAATACAGTTTTTAATTTCGAAGGAGGATGTTATGCAAAAGTCATAAACTTATCTCGCGAAGGAGAACCAGAAATATATGACAGTATTAAACCAGGAGCCATTCTTGAAAATGTAATTATTAAAGATGGGGGAGTAGATTTTAAAGACAAAAGCATCACTCAAAACACCAGAGTAAGCTATCCTATTTATCATATAGACAATATTCAACCTGGCTCTGTAGGGGAAAATCCTAAAAATATCTTCTTTTTAACGGCAGATGCCTTTGGTGTGTTACCTCCTATAAGCAAACTTACCCCTGGACAAGCAGCTTTTCACTTTATAAGTGGTTATACTGCTAAAGTGGCGGGAACAGAAGCCGGAGTTACAGAACCCATACCGAGTTTCTCTGCTTGTTTTGGCGCTCCGTTTATGCCTTTACACCCAACCCGGTACGGTGAGATGCTAAGTAAAAAAATGAGAGAAGGAGGAGTAAACGTTTGGTTAATTAACACAGGATGGACTGGAGGACCTTATGGCACAGGAAACCGAATGAAACTGAAGTTTACGAGAGCTATGATTACAGCAGCATTGGAAGGCCAACTTTCTGATGTGGAATACAGAACACACAAGATCTTTAATATTGCTATCCCTAATAGTTGTCCAAACGTCCCCTCTGAAGTATTAAACCCAAGAGAGACTTGGGCAGACAAGGAAGCTTATGATCTCAAAGCTAAATCCCTAGCAAAATCGTTTATAGATAATTTCAAAAAATTTGAATCTTACGCAGATGAAGAAATTTTGAATGGTGCCCCCAACGCTTAAAACTGGAAAACCTTATTAATTAAAGAGCCGATATACAATTGTATACCGGCTCTTTAATTTGATGGAAAGAAAACAAAAAATTAGTTCTCTTTTACATAGTTTTCAATAGCCATGGTCATAGATGGGGTTTTTGGAGTAGGAGCTTGTATTTGAACCTTTAAACCTTTCTCTTCGGCGGCTTTGATGGTTGAGTTACCAAAAGCAGCAATGCGTGTATCTTTTTGTTCGAAATCTGGGAAGTTCTCGTAAAGCGACTTAATCCCGCTCGGACTAAAGAAAACCACAATATCATAAGAAACTTCTCTAAGATGAGAAAGATCGCTTACCACCGTTTTATAAAAGATGCCACGCGTCCAATCTACACCAAGTTTATCGAGCTGTTGTGGAACGATAGACTTAAGCATATCTGAGGAAGGCAATAAGAATTTTTCATCTTTATGCTTCTTAATACTCGCTTCAAGTTCTTGAAATGTTCTTTTCCCTACATAGATCTTACGCTTTCTATACACCACATACTTCTGTAAGTAGAAAGCTACCGCTTCACTCAAACAAAAATATTTGAGACTATCTGGGATTTTATATCTCATTTCTTCAGCAATTCTGAAGAAATGATCGACCGCATTTCTACTAGTAAGGATAATAGCGGAAAACTTGGTGATGTCAATTTTTTGCTGCCTTACCTCTTTAGAATCTAATGGCTCTACGTGAATAAAGGGGATAAAATCAATTTTTAATTTTAATTTTTCTTCAAGTTCTGAATAAGGAGAGTTGTCTACATTAGGTTTGGGCTGTGAAATAAGGATACTTTTCACTTTCATATAGCTTAAATTTTTCTTACGGAATTCTAATTAGTCTGTGTTAAACACTTTAAAAAGAATTAAGTAAGGTGCGATTTCAAAAGCGCAAAGGTACAAAATAAAATAAAACCAATAAGCTAAAATATGCTTTTGATAAGAGAGAGCATAAATCAATAGCTTTGCAATGTAAAGCAAGGTCAAAAGGGCAATGACCAAGGTCACAGTAGGTGAATTGTCTATATTTTGAAAATAAATAAGCAATCCAAAAGGAAATAGGATAAATAAGCTAATCCAACTTAAAATGCCTTGCTTAAAAAAAAGATATTTATTTATAAGTGGATCTATTTCAAACAAGTCTCCTACCATTTTTTCAATAAGGTATTTACTTAATAGAAAAATCAATAGCAATAAAAAGATTTGAAGATATGGCGTGATATTAAAGTCACTGTTGTCGGATATAACATAAAGGAAAAAAGATAATCCCAAGAGACTTGATAAAAAAATAAAAACCTCAGGGAGCTCTATACGCCTTTTTTCAGAGAATTTTTTATTGAAAAAAGACATATCATAAAAAGAGTTTACATAAGAAAAAAAATAGTTGGTTTTGTTCCACTTTATAATCAACATAAATATCAAGATAAGCAGGATAATTCCCACAATCCAATGATGATCTTGTGATAGTCTTAAGGTCAAAAACAAATTTAGAATTTGAGACAAATGTAAATTAAAATCAAGTTTTATAGATGAGATTTAGCTTGTAAAATATATATTTGTCCCCCAACATTCAATACGACTTGATGTCTCACAAATTAGTCATCATTCCTACATATAACGAGATTGAAAATATTGAAAAAGTCGTCAGAAATATTTTCTCCCAACCTGTCGATTTTGATATTCTCGTTGTAGACGACTCTTCCCCAGACAAAACTTGGGCTTTAGTTCAAGAATTACAAGAAGAGTTTAGGAATAGGTTACATTTAGAAATAAGAAAATCTAAGAGCGGTTTAGGAAAAGCCTATTTACAAGGGTTCCGTTGGGCTCTCGAAAGATCTTATGACTATATTTTTGAAATGGATGCCGACTTTTCTCATAATCCAAATGACCTTATTAGGTTATATAACACTTGTGTTAAAGATGGTTTTGACATGAGTATTGGGTCTAGGTATATAGTAGGCGTTAATGTAATAAATTGGCCTATGAAAAGGGTCTTATTGTCTTGGCTAGCTTCAAAATACGTAAAAATTATTACGGGATTACCTATAGAAGATACTACTGCTGGGTTTATTTGTTATCATCGGAAAGTACTGGAGGATATGGATCTTNATAAAATAAAGTTTGTAGGTTATGCGTTTCAAATTGAAATGAAATTTAAAGCCTTTAAAAAAGGCTNTAAAATAAAGGAAATCCCTGTTATATTTACAGACAGGACAAAAGGNAAGTCGAAAATGAGCACAGGCATCATTAAAGAAGCNNTCTTTGGTGTAATGAGCCTGAAATTGAAAAGCCTTCTAGGTAAAATTTGAATGATGAGAGAATATCTAATCAAAAATGCTAAAATCGTCAATGAGGGTAAAATCTTTGAAGGCGACGTTCATATCAAAGACGATTGGATAGTAGAGGTCTCTTCGTCAATAAGCGCAAAATCGAGTGACATCAAAATTATTGATGCCGGTGGAAAACATCTTATTCCAGGCCTTATAGACGATCAAGTTCACTTTAGAGAACCTGGATTAACCCATAAAGAAACCATACTCACAGGATCCAAAGCTGCNATTTCTGGNGGCATCACCTCCTATTTTGAAATGCCCAATACCAATCCGCAGACCACTACCATANAGAAGCTAGAAGAAAAATTTAGTATCGCTAAAGAAAATTCTTACGCTAACTATTCCTTTATGTTTGGTGGTACAAACGATAACTTGGAGGAGATCAAAAAAATAAACCCTAAAACTACGGCGGCCTTAAAGTTGTTTTTAGGCTCTTCAACTGGTAATATGCTGGTAGATAACGAAAAGGTCCTTGAACAAATCTTTAAACATTCACCCCTCATCATTGCTACCCATTGTGAAGATGAAGACACTGTAAAAAGAAACTTGGACGCTTATCTAAAAACCTATGGCGAAGACATCCCTATAAAATATCATCCAGCCATTCGAAGCGAAGAAGCCTGCTATTTATCTTCGTCTAAAGCTGTTGCTTTGGCCAAAAAAACAGGCGCTAGATTACATGTCTTTCACCTATCAACGGCCAAAGAATTAAAATTATTTTCCAGTAAGCTACCGCTTAAAAAGAAAAAGATTACTGCCGAAGTTTGCATTCATCACCTCTGGTTTGACGATACAGATTATGAGAAAAAAGGAACCTACATTAAATGGAATCCAGCTGTAAAAACAGCAAAAGATAAAGAAAAACTCTTAAAAGGACTAAACAATAACTTGATAGATGTAGTTGCATCAGACCATGCTCCACACACCAAGGAAGAAAAAAACAACACCTATACCAAAGCACCAAGTGGAGGCCCGCTTGTACAACACGCTTTACCAGCCATGCTAGAGTTTTACCATCAAGGAAAATTAAGCTTGGAAAAAATTGTAGAGAAGATGTGCCACAATCCAGCCATCTTATTTGATGTAGACCAACGCGGTTTTATTAAAGAAGGCTACAAAGCAGATTTAGTCCTCTTAGACTTAAAAGCACCTTGGACAGTTAACTCTAGCAATATATTTTATAAATGTGGGTGGTCTCCATTTGAAGGATCAACCTTCAAGTCTAGAGTAACCCATACCTTTGTAAATGGCCACTTGGTCTATGAGAATTTCAAATTTAATGAGGGCAAGTTCGGTCAACGCCTAGAATTTAACAGATAGATGAAATACACTCTATATTTATTATTCATTTGTATTCTTTCATTATTAGGGTGTCAAAAAATTGAAGATGTCGAAAAACCAGATAAACTTTTGAACAAATCTGAAATGAAAGGCCTTATTTATGATATGGTTCTCCTAGATGCTTCTTATGGGGTTGATGAGAAGAAATCTGAAGATATGAGTTTGGATATGCTGAAGTTTCTCTCTCATAAATATCAAGTGGATAGTACCCAAATCAAATTGAATATTGAGTATTACAACATCAAATTTGATGACAATCTTGAAATTTACGAAGCAGTAAAAGACAGTCTTGAAAGATTAGATAAACTCTATGTTGATCGCGTTAAGGAAATTGATAGTTTGAAAAAACTTAAGAGAAAAAAACAAGATTCTATTGCAAAATTGGACACCTTGTCTCCAAAAAAAATACTTAAAATGCAAAGTGAAGACTGATTAGGATCTTTGTGAAATCTTCGAAGCATAGTCAGTAAAAGCTTCAAATTCAAAGTCTAACTCAGATTTGATTTTATCTGAAGAATAAAAGGAGTCTTCAAATAAATTTGGTATAGCATCTAAGGTCAATTGTCGCTTGTATGAAGTCAAAAAAGACCTTAGGATTTCAAAGCACCAAGCCAGGTATAACATCCATGGTTTCAGAGCCAGCTTTGGAGGTNAGACTTGATATAATCTGGAAAAATCATTGATGACCTTTTCAAATTTTAAATTTTCGGCGACCACTATAAAACGTTCATTGATTATAGAGCTTTTCATAAGTTGATGCATCACTTTACTTACATCATACACACTCACAAAACCAGTGATTTTTTGGGGATAAAACTTAAGTCCATTTTTAATCTTGGAAAGCAGAAGTCCACTCCCCGACTCATAAAATCCATCTCCCAATATAATTCCAGGATTTATAATCACAACGTCAAGACCTTCTTGAGACCCTCTCCATACTTCCATTTCTGCACCATATTTACTTATTTCGTAAGAAGACTGTTTTAAATCTTCAGTTAAAACAGTATCTTCTGTGACAAATTCTTCACCCAAGGTTTTTCCTAAAGTTGCGATAGAACTCACGTGACAAAACTTCAAAATAGAAAAATCTATGGCCAAATTCACCATATTAGAGGTGCCCTCAATATTTATTTTCCGCATCATTTTATACTCCGATGGACTATTGCTTATCAATCCGGCACAATGATAAACATGAGTTGCATCTAAGAAAGCCTCTTCAAGCCTAGGTATATTTAAAATATCACCTTGAAACCACTCGACAAATTGATCTACTTCTTGTGGAGTAATGCCATATTTCAAAATAATAGATATGGCCTGATCCTGTTTCATTTTGGTTCTGTATAAAGCCCTTGTTTGTTCTTTATTCAAAATAAGCTGAGCAAGAAGATGTGCTCCAACAAGACCTGTAGCTCCAGAAAGTAAATTCATTTGGTAAATATACAAATTTCGAAAGTTGAAACCTTTTTCATTATAATATCTTTGCCATAAATCAATACAGACCATGAAAAACGATTTTATAGAAGAAGTAACTTGGAGAGGGATGATCCACGATGTTATGCCAGGGACTCAAGACCACCTTAATGAAGCACCAAGAGCGGCTTATGTGGGGATAGATCCAACTGCAGATTCCCTTCATATTGGCCATTTGGTAAGCGTAATGATGCTGAGGCATTTTCAACTTGCAGGACACAAGCCTGTAGCTTTGGTAGGCGGCGCCACCGGTATGATAGGAGATCCTTCTGGAAAGTCTCAAGAACGAAATCTTTTAGATGAAACTACATTAAGACATAACCAAAACGCCTTAAAAGCACAATTATCTAAATTCTTAGAGTTTGATGCTAAAGAAGATAATTCTGCTATCCTAGTGAATAACTATGACTGGATGAAAGATTTCTCTTTCTTAGATTTTATTAGAGATGTTGGTAAGCATATTACTGTAAACTATATGATGTCCAAAGATTCTGTAAAAAAACGTTTGTCTTCAGAGTCTAAAGAGGGAATGAGCTTTACAGAATTCACTTACCAGCTTGTTCAAGGCTACGATTTTTTGCACCTCTATAGAACACAAGAGTGTACATTGCAAATGGGGGGAAGCGATCAATGGGGTAATATTACAACAGGTACAGAATTGATTCGCCGCATCGACCAAGGTAAAGGCTTTGCACTAACCTGCCCACTGATTACTAAAGCTGATGGTACCAAATTTGGTAAAACAGCAACAGGAAATATTTGGTTAGATCCTGAGAAAACATCGCCTTATAAATTTTACCAGTATTGGATCAATACGAGTGATGAGGATGCAGAAATATTTATAAAGATTTTCACCTTCCTTTCCCAAAAGGAGATTTTAGACTTGGTAAATACCCATAAAGAACAGCCACATTTAAGGCAACTGCAAAGTAGGCTGGCAGATGAAATCACAGCCGCAGTCCACTCTAAAAAGACTTTAGACAAAGCAAAAGAAGCTTCTCAAGTCCTATTTGGGAAAAGCACTGAGGAAGACTTAGCAAAGCTCGATGAGGCTACATTTCTGGATGTCTTCGAAGGGGTTCCGCTTAAAGAATTAAGCAAAGAGATCTTAAATGATAACTTTGACATGATTGCTGCGCTTTCCGCAGAAACTGAGTTTTTAAGCTCAAATGGTGAAGCAAGAAGAGCCTTAAAAGAAAATTCTATATCCGTGAATAAATCTAAAGTAGGATTGGATTATACGCTTACAGAAAAAGATTTGATTAACGGTAAATATGTTTTAATCAATAAAGGAAAAAAGAACACTTATTTGATAAAATTCAACTAAATAGACTTGACCTCTATAAAAGGCTTCCCTTTAGAAAGCCTTTTATTATAGCTTAAACAGAAAAGCCTTGAGCGAGTGCTCAAGGCTTTTCTTAACTAACCAATCTATTATGAAAAAACTTCATCCTAACGCAAATATAGAGCACATGTTCATATTGTAAAAACAATTGCAAAATAATCTTCAAATTATTAACAATTAAAAGTTTAAACATCTCATTTTCAGTTATCTTCATTATCTTAAATTTATAACAACTTTTAGAAAATCAAAGATTTCTCTGCGAATTCATAAAATATGAGTTCTGAAAAAAATTAAATTTTAGAAGAAGGCCTCGAGAAGACTTCCGGCAGTATACAGCTTATACCAAATTAAATTTATAATGTCGCATAAATAAATTGAATTATTTTTTGATTGATTGAAGTTAAAAATAATTAGCATAGCCTTAGTTACGGTAATTATTTTTGATAAAAAGCAGGCAAAAA
>JGI1221J13441_10001140_pt1 | contig 11384 bp, 16 predicted proteins | sample LakVidmifraction_4_FD_13441 | JGI IMG/M metagenome (IMG submission 13441) | reverse complement strand
GAATATAAAGGCATATTTTTTTTCGATTTAGAAGTCCGCCACCGTCCTAAAGAGATTTACTCTCTCATAACCCTAAACCATTTAAGTTTTTAATTTACTAAGCAGTACCATCTCCAAGTGAGATTGCGAAGAATCTTGCACCAGGCACAACTATAAAATATCCACCTGTCGCGCCCATGTTCCAGTCCTCAGTAGAGAATTCAGTATTTGAACCAGTTGAAGAGGTTGCTTTAAGGTGTGCCTCTTCATTAATAGCCAAGATACCTTGACTGTTTGTAGATGAAGCTAGACCCCAGTATTTTGCTTTCGTTGCATCGTTCGCACCGGCAGCAGTAGTTGCTACGCGTGGAAGAATAACGTGCTTATACTTTCCTTGATATACATTCACTGTTCCAGCATTTAAAGCATCTGGAGAAGCAGTTGACTTCAAATATTCTTTTATTGTGTTTACAGTGTTTGCATCTTCAGTACTCCAAATGATGTCATAAGGAATAACAACCTTTTCACCGAATTGGTTGATACTATTTTCAGTTATCATTTGCTCCATACCCTCCAATGATCCACGAGAGAACAATGGGTTATTGGATAAACGATTTCTGAAAGTTGTAGCTGAACCACGAACAGTATGAGCTGTTGAAGCTAGAGCTAGAGTGTCTCCGATAGTAGTATCAACAGTTACTCCATCCATATCTACATAAGATGTGGAGTTGGCAAAAGTGAGTCTATGTGAAAGATCGAGTTCCATTCTTTTTGCAACAGTCTGTCCAAGGTTTTGCAAACGAGTGATGACATCAACATACTTGTTGTAGTGTCTCATTTCGTAAGTAATACCGATATCGAGAGCTACACGGTAAAGTGTACCAATCTTGCTGTAACCTTGCTGTACACGTGCGCGTACTGCTTGGTCGCCTTCTAATTTCCTCTTAGCGTATTCTTCAAGATCGATTTCAGTATACTCTTTGGTATTACCGACATGATCTGGAATACTATCTACTCGGAAGATCCCTGATTCTCGCGCTACCATAGGCACTGCATCTAATCCTTTAAGGAAAAGGATTTCTGCATTTCGAACGAAATCAGGTAAATTTGCTATTGAGAGTTCCATATTTTTTTATTCTATTAATTAATTATTAAAAAGACCCATTGATCTTTAAGTATCCACGAACCTTTGTAGCTGAAACAAATTCAGTCATCAAGAAGTGAACAGTAGTAGTTTCTGCTTTGTCAACAGTTCCAGAATCGGAAATTCCGTATTCTGCTCCAATGTCTGTAGCAACGAATGTGCCAGTACCATCTGCTTCCCAAACAACGTGCTTTTCTACAGGGACCAAGATTGGAACCTTACGAGCACTTGCGTAGTCTGCATCACCAGCAACGATATCTTTTGCTAAAACCCCACGAACACCTCCCGCTGTTTCATCATCGTCAGCAGCAGCGATTAATCCAGAAGTAAATTCAACAAGCGTGCCTTTTGCAAGAGCCGTTGAAGTGGTTACTGGAAACCACTCTGTCTTTGTTTTTCCTTTAAATTTTCTAAATGCCATATATTTATTGCTAAATAATTTATTTATTCATTATTTAATTATCACGTTAATAATGATTCGCTTATCTCCTGTGTGTTAAACGACTTTTCATGTCGTGGTGCCTTTCGGCAGAAAATATTTATCTTACAAAAAAAACCGCAGTTTGAAACCAGAATTTAATCTGATATCAATCTGCGGTTTTTCCGTGAGATTTACTTAATCATTATACAACCAAACAAATAAAAAGTATAGCAATATTAATATGTGGATAACTTTTCATAAACTACCGTCTGTCCTATCCGAAAAGGAAGTCCATCCCGGCACTCTATTATTATCTCCCCAAATTGGTACTTATCCCTTATCTTCTGTATCAGGTCCACTTCCTGTGGTGCTAGATACATTTGTATCGTCTGTTTGTTTTCCATGATTTTCAACTAAAACCTTATTAACTTCTATTAAAGGAATAAGCTCTTTCTCATATCCCCACTTTACATCACTAGCTTTTTTGAAGCCGTTATTCACCAAGTCCACCATAGCATCACTCATGCTATTCACTTCACCCCACTTAATACCATACTCGTGTAATGTTCCAAAAAGAATAGCACCTACGCGCGCCTTTAATTTTTGCATTACATCGGAAGCATTAGAAGGTTCATTAGTAACAAGAAGCTCAAACCTAACCTTCGGCATTACTTCCTTAGTTAAATCTTCGAAACAGACTTGCACCATATCATTATTCATTGGGGTCTTTTCTTCAAGATTTATTGTAGCTACTATTTTTTTATCATTTATATATTGTTCCATAGATTTAATTAATGAATGAGGAGTTTATTTCCAGTGTCTTTCCATTTGGAAGCTGGACCTTGTAAATAATAACTTCTTTTTTATTGGCATCGTATTCTTTCTTAGTAGAGATAATTTCAGCTGGAATCTTATTAAGAATCTTTCTAGCAAATTCAATATAAGGAACTGTTAATACTTCACCATTCTCTAATGCCACAGCTACACTCTGGTCTTCATACCACTTTCCCATAACAACCTCACATCTATTTGTTTTCAATTCCGTACCAATAACAATGACCCCAGTATTATCCCATGTCCAAAGATTAACCTTCTTAATTAAAACTTCTCCACCTTGATTAAGGGCTTTAGCCATTGCATTTTTATCTGCACTCTTGTAAAGAATATCAATATCCTTTGCTTGCCTATCTAACTTCTCCATCAACTTATTGAAATCTTCTTTTGAAATTTCAACTGTGTCAGCTTTCTTTGGAGGTTCTTGTGCATCTTCAGCATCTCGCTCTTCTTGAGTAAGAGCTAATCTTCGTTCTTCTTCTTTTTCTACTTTTGTTTTATTTGCCATATAATTTAATTTCTTTTAGAGACACGCGCCCCATACTTTTTATAATCAGCATCACTCAGACCAAGCTTCGCTCCGAGAGCTTTTTCCTTTGAACTAAATTCATTTGTACTCTCACTACTTCCCCCACCCCCACCTCTTCCTCCTCCACCTGTACCTCCATCAAAGATTCCAGGACCATCTCCTGAATTGTCGGCTGCGAGTTTAAATGCAGCTTCCAGTTTGGTCTGTCGCTCTGCCTTTGTACCTTCTGGTAATCCCATAACAGTTTTCTCTAAATGGAAATTAATCTTTTTCTCAAGTTCGGTATTACCTCTTGATGCAATCTTAATTTGAGAATCCATCTCATCGGCCACTCTCTGTTTTTTATCATCATCAAGAGTAGTCTTTATACTCTTTATTTCTTCATCTTTTTTACCAAGAGCCTCTTTGAGTATCTTGAAATTCGGGTGATCCTCTTTCATATTTTCGGTTGCCATCTTGGAAATCTTGTCTTCCAGCTCCTTCTTTTCGCTTACAAGACTAGAAAGGTTTCCTTCTTTAGCATCTAGCTCTGCTTTATGATTTGCCTCCATAGCAGCAACCTCCGCTTGGGTAGACACCTCGATTTCCTCTTCTTCACCTTCTGCGTTTGTTTGTTTAATTTTCATAATTTTCTTTTAACTTATTAATAAAATCTTCATCGCCATCTAAATTTTTTCTAATGTTTTCGACATCACCTATATGTTCTGTGGTTTGATTCACCATCCACTCATCTATCAACCGAAATACCGAAATAGAACTCCGTATAAACTGATCATCTACTATTGGTCGACCTTCCTGTGCAAGTGCTTCTAATTGCATTCCAATAAAATGTTTCAACTTATCACGAAAAATGGTGCTATAAAAAAACGCAACATCAGCCACATATTTCTTGCGCTCTTGTTGGGACTTTGGAATACTTTCCTCAAGTAGGAAGGTTATTCTTTTGAGTTCGGTTTTTCCGTCGCTCGTTTTTTTCATATTTTATGGAGTTGCTCCTTCTAAGTCCGGCTGAAGTTGAGGTGCATTATCATTTAAAACATTACCCCCTCCTTGACTAGCCTCTTGTGCCATTTCTTGTGCTGTGGCCGCTTTACCGAATAGTTTTTCTTTTCTCTTATTCCAAACTGTAGCATAAGCTTTTTCTAATTCTTCCATGTTTGGTCTGGAGCCCATGTTCATCATGGCCTGAATATCTCGAAGCTCTTCTCGGAACATTAACTTTGCATTAACTGATGTATCTCTTGGTTTTGATTCTACTTCAGTAAAGAAGATATACTTACAATTTTTTAAAATATTAACATCTATATAAAGTACTTGCAGTGGGTCCATCCCAAGTTCCTCGCGAGTGTATCGTCTTCCCACTTCAGTCTCTGGAGTATCGGAATATTGTTCTTCGTCATAAATATCTTCTGGGGTCATGTCTACTCCATCCATAGGTATGATTTTTCTTACCCCTGAACCCCTATCTGGTATTGAAGTTTTCGTAGACATTGTACGGTAGATATTCACAAGCTTCTCACGCATGTCGTCTACCTCAGTTCCTATTGGTTCAAAGTAATTTGCAATGACATAGTTTGTGCGAAGCCATTGTGCTTTCTTCTCAAGCATTCCACATGCGAAAATAATAAGTGAAATAGTTTTTTGTGCTTGCTGTTGAAGGGTAACCACCTCAGTCGCTGTGGTTCCACTCTTACCTGCCTCTCCAAGAAATTGAGGGGATATTGTAACCCTATCGATACCTTCTCGTAGTTCGCGTAACATCTGGTATTCCGATGCCGTGGCACCCTGACCTTCTTGCCCAATTGCCACCAGCGCCCCAGGATCAATACCCATAGATATTGCTCCTGGCATTAGCGACTTTTCACTAATAACCTTTCCAGATATATTAGCGTAGGGTGGATGAATTGATTTCCGTGTTTTCAACAAAAGCAGTCTTATCATCTCATCGAGAAGTTTTGAAAGCTGTTCTGTCTTAGCGATAAAGCTTCTTCCATAAGGGAAGAACGGATTGATAACCTGAAGCACTTGCATTTCGATATTAAACATACCACCTGGAGTTATAGCCGAAAGAGGGAATCCCACCGGAAGCATTGGTATACCATTTAAGAATATCTGATACTCATCATTTATCTCATCTTGGTAATGAATCTCCTGCACCATATCATTATCAACATCTGAAATTCCCCAACCCCCTCCCAGTGTTGCATTTGGAATTCCTTCAATGTCAAAAAGTGGAACTACTTTCTTTGGAACATTCTCCCATCGTTCCCAAACATTTTTATCTTCTTTGTCTTTCATCCCGAATCGAGTTTTCTTTTCTTCATACGATTCAGTTTTCATTGTGAAGATAAATGGCTGTCCTTTTGTACCAAACATTTTATTGTTTCCAAGATAAACTCCTGGACCATAAAGAATATCTCGCACTGGTCCATCAAAAACTTTTACCAATTTATCTGTCCACTCTACTCCTTTTATTTTTCCATCAAATTTTCCTTTTAAAGTTTTTTCAGTCTTCCATCTCTTCACCCAATTATCTTGTATAAAAACTGTGCCCTGTTTCAAAAGCTCAAGTTGTCTCATTAATTTCTTTTCTTGATTCGCTACTGAAATAGATTCCTCTATCTCTTCTGTTTTATGCACTATGTCAGTGATAGCCATCCCAAGCTCTTGTAGCTCGTTATTTTCTTGGTCAAACACTCTAGTTTCACCAGTCAAATTTAAGCGATTTACTTCAGCCATGACAGCCAAAAGTTTTTGCTCAACAGTTCCAGAATGAACAGCGAGGTCTTTATTTTCTGATGTAGTTAAAATTGTGGTGTTTGCTATCTCTTCATTATTCCTAAACCACTCTAAATATGTTTTGCCATTAAATTCCGAATGTGGCATATCGCGAGAAGTTTTAGCTTGCAAAAGTTTTGCAAGAATTTTTCCAACGTAAAGATTTTCCTCATCGGAATATTTTATTGGATCTGGTGGTGTGTACTTTTCTGTTAGTATGGATTTCATAGGCTTTATTATACAATACTGTGGACAACGAGTGCAATATGTGGATAACTATTTTAGAAGAAATTGTTTATCTTCACCTCCCCTTTCGCATCCGAGATCATGTGCTGACTCCAAGTTCTCGCCAAGTTTCTTAATGGGTCCACCAAGTGCGAATGTTTGTCATGCTTCGGACTATTTTTAAACTGACCCAACCTGTCGTCCCACTCTTTCTTATAATTTTGACACGCTTCAACCAACTTCTGGCACTTCTGCTCGTCAAAGTAGAACCTAGAGAACAGTTTCCTCACCCCCTCGATGTCATCGTTGATATCTTTCGTCCTTGCCACTGTCCTAATGTTCGACATCCCTAAGTCTACTAATGTCTGCCGCCTTGTTTTCCCCTGCTCGTCTAAATTCTGCACCTCAACATCATGAGGAAACGTATGCGCTCCGTAATTGTACTTCTTATCCTTTAAAACCTGCACATAATGAGCCAACCCCTCGCCATGATTGTGATATTCATCAATAAACCTAATCTCATTTCCGATAGATTGAACAAAAATAATCACATTGAAATCGTTGACCCCTAAATCCCAATATGTAAGCACCGGAAACCTAGAATCATACGGAACATTTCGAATTCTGTTGTCTTCATAGACACGTTGCATCTGTTGCGCGTAGTATGCTCCCTCGATTTGAGCCATGAAGGCCTCTTCCCAGATTGAAGGATATTCCCGGTACATATCCTCATCATTTTTCTTCTTCTTTGCGATGTACCAGTTCTTTTGCTCTACGTCAAGTATGATGTTATGGACCTTCTCTAGCTTTTCGAAGTAATCCAAGTACTCCTTTGTGATTGTGTTTCCTTGTTTCAATCGGTATGAGTATTCTTCCCACCATGGGAAGAAGAAATACTTAAAATCCAACTCAGAGAGTTGCTTGCCTTCTACTTCGGCTTGTTGGGCCTCCATGCAGTACTCTGCGAAGTAGCCCTCTTTACCCTCAGCGGTGCTTTCGATTGAAATAAAGTTACCTTTCTCCACTGAGTTGATTGCACCGGTCACTATCTCTCTTGCTTTTTCTGGATACTTAGCACAGATTTTGGCGAATTCTGATATGTGAAGATACTGCAAAGTAGATCCTCTTGTAGAACGTGCCACGAAGATACTGGAGCCATTTGGAAACTTCATTTCACCTACGGAGTCAGTTGAAGGAAGTCCGATTGATTCCTGAAGATTGGGCGGTAGGTTTTCCCATGCATATTTTATACGAGCAAATATTTTCTTTGTATCTCCATCAGTGTGAGCGATGATGCCGGCAGTTTTATTTGCCTTAAAGAGAATCTGGTCTAGGTATAAAATACAAAAGAATGTAGTTATACCGAGCTGTCTAGCCTTGAGGATGATAGTGAAGAACCAAAGGTTTTTGAGTATTTTATCTTGAGCCCAGTTTGGCTTGAACTTTGTTTTCTTACCGTGCTTGTCAACGATATAGTAAAGATTATTTAATCTCCATGTAGGATTCTTTAAATTATTATAAAAATCTGACTCCTCTTCTGAGAGGAACATTTGTTTAGTCGAGGAGGGTTGCTCCTTCGAGGATTCGAGGTTGCTCTTCTTCTTCTTTTTGTCGCTCACCACGATTGAAGGAGATGATGCTATTACTTGGGTCATTTTGAATAGACTTTATTATTGCGCTGATAATATTTATTGTCGGACCTTCTGTTTGTTTTTTATTTCCAAATTCATCTGGGCGAAGTTTTTCCAGAAGATACATTGAAGTTTTTTCAGAAGATGTTTTTTGTATTACTTCAAGATGTTTAAGTTTAAATTTCACGACAAGCTTTTCGATATAGATTCGGGTAGGTTCATCGTGTTCTTTTTGTCTGAGATAAGTGGTCCAGGGTATGTCAACTAATACACAAGCCTCTTGTTCTGTTAAACCCTTTAGGAGATATTCACCGATAGCTTTTAGTTTTTCTACGTCCATTGTTTTTTATTATACATTATCGAAAAAAATCTGGCAAGATTTTTGAGATTCAAGAAATGAAAATGAACCATTAATCGGGATGGGTGTACCCCCTTTTCGAAAATGGGGTATTTTTTGTGAAAGTCATACATAGTAGTTAGAAAAAAGGGGTGGGGGTCGTCTTCCGGTGGCCGGCTACCCCCTCGCGATCAATTCTATACACTATATAAAATGCTCACACAATAAGCCTATAAAATAAAACATAGCAAGCCACGGCAAGAGTGGCGGTTAGTATATAGTATAGTGGTATAGTTATCTCATTTAATATATTTCAATGGCCTTAAATCGCACTACAGGGCTTCGTATATGCAAACAATGCCAATATATGGATAATAACCTGTATTATATAGGCAGTTAGCGCGTTGCACAATATAGATTATGCAACACGCTTTTAACATATCCTTATAACATAAGCCTAGAATACCAAAAAGACTTGACACAATCGGTATTGCCGGCAATATAACACCATAACAAGCCTGAAAGTGTTTCACGTGAAACATCTATTTTGTGGCGGATCTATGCCAAAAATAGCCTAAAAACGTGTATTATGCCACATATATTGACCAATTGTCAAAAGAGCCAAAAAAACGTCTGATAAACAAAGGATATTTTATTTTTCTTTTTTAGGTCTTACTGCGTTTGCACATATGAATAAGTTCATTTATTTAATCATTAAATAAAAAAAAAAAAATAATGTATTATAAATAAGACTTAAAAAAAGAGCGAAAAATAGGTAAAAAAAAATAAAAAAACCATATAAAATATAAATATTTTTTAAAAACTATATACACCTTCCAGCACATCACATCAAAAATGAAAATAAAATATCCTTATTCTATAAGGGTTCAAAATACCAANATTTGACACAAAGNANCATTTGTGCTATAATACTTATNCACAGTTGATTNATTGATACATCTANTATATGCTATATCATATATATAAAGAGGTCGTATTATATATTATATTATTAACTATAACAAATATANAAACATGAAAATAGAATACAAAGCATTGATTAAGGCCTACATAGTTTANCANCAGAANGGNATGATATCNGTNTCCCAAAGCCGATCGCAAGCTCTNAAAAAAGCATTTGATCGGATAGTTTTCAAGAGGTTTAATAGATAACAGCTTATGATTAAAAATTAAAAACGTTTATGCCTTGCACCTTGTCCGGAACTCATAAGCACCGGACAAGATCCAAGGAAATCATCACACTATGAAAACACTCAAAGATAAAGAATTTCAAGCCACACTTGTTTTATTTTTTTTCTCAATATTATCAATTTTGGCTATATTGATTATATGATCAAATACACAAAAGAAGAAAAAAAGCATATTTCAAAGCCTTACGCGATCGTTGGAGCGACGCCAAGGAAGCAAGTGCAAGCGACGTAAATGCGCAAGCCAAGTACAAGCGATCTAATTAATAAACACTAACGCGAGCCGGCGCAATATCCGGCGCAATACAATGCAAATAACAAACTTTAACAAAGGAAATTATCAATATATAGGCACAGGGAGTGAGGTCTACTATGGAAAGATAGAAATGACACTAAAGGAATATACCGAGGTTATTAAATATCTTAACAGGGCAAAGAATACAGGGTTTAGAGACTTAAACAAAGACACAAAAAACAAGCAAGAATTCAAAAATGGTTTTGCTGTTGGGTTAGGTGTATCACGGACAGAGCAGATATTTGAAAAGTACAATCTGCCACGATACAAAAGACAAAATTATTATTTATCGGTTGTAACTAAATAAACTATATGGACATAAAAATAAAGATATATCAAACAGGAGATAAACAACACCAAGACAGTTTTTGGTATAGAGATACAATAGCAATACTTACAAAAGGAAAAAAGAAAGTATATGTTATGGCTAACGGAGATATAAGAATAGAGAAAGACGGAGAAATTATCCACGATATATCAAAAGAGCGTAATAATGGTTTTGGTTTTGTGGTAGAAAATGACAAGCAATTATTGAAAGTGAGTGAGGAAAATGGTTTTTATTGGGATATGAACAACTGGTTTGAGGTATATGACAATGAGAACGAGCATAATGGGATTGTTTGTGATACTTATGACGAAGCAATAGAACAAGGGCGTGAATTATTAACAACTTAACAAATAAACTATATGAACAATTACTTAATACAATTTAATGGGGACTATGGAATATTGCAAACAGATAAAACTATGCAAGAGATGAAAATGATAATCAACGAAAGTGCAGAGATATCAAACTGGGAAAAAGTAGAACAGATACAAAGGTGGGCAAAAGAACACGATCTTAATTATGTCGGACACGATATGTTTTATAAATAAACTATATGGAACAATATATAAAAGAACTAGAAGAAGCAAAAAAGAACACGCAAACACTATTGGACGAGCCAAATGCAAGTGTAGATTTTCACGGGCTTGAGTATTGGGCAGGACGGGTCGAAAGATTAAGAGAACTTATAAAGAATAGTCTATAAACTATATGCAAATATCAAAAGCAAGAGAAGCTAAAATAAAAAAATATGGAATTGAAATAGTGGAAGACGATGAAAAATCATGGAAAGAAAAAGGTTATAGGATAAATTATAAAAATGGATTATTAGAGCAAATATAATAAAAATTTATATGAAAATAAAAAAACTATCAGAAGAAATGACATACAAAAAAATTACAACAGAACACATAATAGAAATAAACAGCAAAGAAGTGCGGATATATGATCATCAATTATATGACAGTATAGGGAATAATTATAACAACAATACTATTATAGACGAAAAAGACTTGGAAACACTAACACCGGAGGAGGAGGAAATGATAGGAGAGTTTATGGCAGAAGTTTTAGCGCTAAAGGTTGTAGAGGTATTATCACATCAATATGACTAAACTCTTCTGGATTATAATCATTATTAGTTTATTTATTATAATTGTATGACAAGAGAAATAAAATTTAGAGCGTGGGATAAAAAAAATAAAAGAATGATGGAACTTGGGGATATTTTTAAGTGTTTTGAAGCTGGGAATTATTTAGATAATTTACGCGAAGACTTGATTATTATTATGCAATACACAGGGCTCAAAGATAAAAATGGAAAAGAGATTTATGAGGGGGACTTTGTCTACTTAGCTGGATATGGAAATTATCAAGTAGTGTTTCCCTTCATAGAACTTTATGAAGCAGAAGCAGAAAAAGACATTGGAGAAATCATCGGAAACATCTACGAGAAAATACTATGAAAAAATGTATAAAATGCAAAGCGCCGATAATCCGTCCCCCCCACGCTAACAATGTAAAATATTGTACCGCGTGCAGGGTAGAAGCGTACCGGTATACCGAATATCGGACAGCTTGGCAGGCCACAGCACGCGCTAGGCAAGCCACAATGCAGTGCTATATGTGCAATTTGTACTACAAAAAGGTTATAAGCCACGCGTGGCAGGTACACGGA
>JGI1221J13441_10001139_pt1 | contig 11385 bp, 12 predicted proteins | sample LakVidmifraction_4_FD_13441 | JGI IMG/M metagenome (IMG submission 13441) | reverse complement strand
TTTCTAATTTTATCTTTCAACCAAAAACAGAGAGAAATGAAACTTAGAAAGCATAATTTTAGTAATATTAAAACCCCGGCTTTTATTAAAAATGCGGGGCTTATTTTATTGGCAGCGGGAATGCTTTATTCGTGTAATGATGGCAATAAGAAAGAGGATAACGATCTTGGAATAGAGGAAAGCCTGGAAGTTGAAAACGACAGTCTTAACGACAATTCTTACACGGAGACCAATGCAGTAGCCGATTATCTTATTTATATGGATAGAGAAGGCAAGTATGAAGATATGGAAGAGCCCAAACCAGAAAAAGCCCTTCAGAAATTTGCTGCAGCCGTTTCAGAGCGTTCCCAAGATTTCGGGATGGAAGCAAATGAAGAATTACAGAAACTTGGCGATTCTCTGAAAGCCCGTACCGGAGATATGAAAGCTCAGTTGGAAACTGCTGTGATGGAATTGGAAAAGCTTCAGAAAAACTCTTATGAAGAACTTTCTGAGGAAGTGGAAGAATTAAAAGCTGAATTGAAAGAGATAGATACAAAAGCAGAGGATTCTAAGGAGCAGTTGCGGGCTTTCTTTAATAAGGCTACAGCGGTAATGGACGATATGGATGCTCGTGAGAGTGAAAATAATACGATGAGTAGAAACCCGGGAGCCACTGGTTCTATGAGTCAGGAAGCAGATACCGTGAAAGTGAACGAATAATATTTTAAAAATACAGAATTTTTAGAACCGTCTCATAAAATGAATTGAGACGGTTTTTTTATTTTCACCTATTGTTGTTCGGTAAATGATAGACACTTCGGATGTTTTTCATTATTCACACCTTGCTTTGTAAAAAATGAACGTATAGTTTCATAATTTTAATCCCTCCAGAGGGTTTAATTCCCCGAGGCTTGCCTCGCAAATTTTTAAAAGTATTCTCCAATTCATACCTCGTGGGCTTGCCCCGAGTTTCTTGATTCTTTTACTTAAAAAACAGTGATATTCAATAAGTTGAATTTAGTCTTTTTTCTTTATTCTTGCAGCCCCGTCCTGATAGCTATCGGGATTTCGGGGGTCTTTACTCTTTAACCGGACAATACTGATTTTGAACCAGATCTAATTTTATTGCTATGAAAGATAATTTCTCAACAAAATCTTCAGATTACGCCAAATATAGGCCTGCCTATCCCGAAGAATTGTATGGGTTTCTTAAAATCCATTTATCCAATCAAAACGTGGCTTGGGATTGTGGCACCGGTAACGGGCAGGTTGCCCGGGAATTGGCGAACTTTTTTGAAAGGGTTGAAGCTACAGATATAAGTGGGCCACAACTTGAAAACGCGGTTAAGAAGCCAAATATTAACTATTCCAAGCAGGCTGCCGAAAAGACTAATTTCCCAGGTAACTATTTTGACCTCATTAGTGTAGCGCAGGCCATCCACTGGTTTGATTTTGATGCTTTTTACAGCGAAGTGAATCGGGTGTTGAAGCCGGGGGGAATTATCGCGGTAATTGGATATTCCTTATTTAAAAGCAATCTCAGAACCGATGAAGTGATTGCCAATTTTTACGAGCATATTATTGGTTCCTGGTGGGATAAAGAACGTGGATATTTAGATGAGCAGTACAGCACTTTACCTTTCCCTTTTGAAGAAATTCAAACTCCTAATTTTAACCGGGAGTATCAATGGACTTTTGAGCAACTCATTGGTTATTTAAAAACCTGGAGTGCCGTAAAGCATTACGAAAATGCAAAAGGAATAAATCCCGTAGAATTGATTAAGAATGATTTAAAGACCACTTTTGGGAATGAGAATAAGGTAGTTTTTCCAATTCTCTTCAGATTGGGAAAAAAAATTTAAATTTTATCTTTAGCGCTTTCCAGGCTTGTAGAAATTAAGCTTATTTTTTCCGGAAAATAAATCCTGATGGAAAATGGCATAAAATATGTCTATCTTCAGCCCGTTAAATAATTAATAGCTGATTAAAAATGTTGAAAATGAATAAATTAGGCTTTATTTTTCTTTTTGTTTCAGGTCTTATATTTCAGGGCGCTACCGCCCAAAGTTTTGTGGGAGACGAGTCGGTAACCCAACAGGTGCTTCAAGAACTTAATAAAGAGCGCAGTTTATTAAGTCAGAATCTGGAATTTCGAATTAAAGAAATAGACTCCAAGATTAGTGATTTAGACGAGAGTATAAAAAACACTAATTCTTCCGCAGAAAAAGTAGATAAATTACTTGAAAGGGTGAAATATTTAGAGGAACGTCAGGAAGAATTAGACAAAAACACCATTAGTGTTTATAAATATAATTACAGCTCGGCGGTGCTTAATTTGGCTTCCATGGAGCGCGAAATAAAACCGCTTAATCTATTTAATGCTTCGCGTGAGTTCTATGCAACTTTAGACCAGGTGAGTAATCCTATGTATTACGATGGGTACAAAGAATGGTTTGGGGAGTTTAAGAAATTTGTAGAAGAAGAGAAAAAAGATGATGCCCGTCTGTCGGCAGTGAGTCATATTCTAAACGTAACGGGAGACCTCGCCCAGGGTACACCTTTTACCGGGATGTTCGCCGGAACTTTATTCGATGGGATTGGAAGTTTTATTAATTCCCTGGGTTGGGGCGATAAAAAACTGAAGAAGCAAAGTACCGAAATGCTGAAAACTTACCACAACTGTGGCTCAATTTACCCATGATAAAGATCTTATTGAAACCGAATGGGAGTCTATCAATAAAAACCTTGATGAACTAAAAGAGTTGCAGGAAAAGGCGATGGAAGAGAATTTTGTGCAACTGCTAGATATTGATCTCAAAGAGTTTAATCGCAATTTCACCAACGAGACCGATGCGAAGAAACGCACGCAATATATACTGGATATTTCGAAAATTGCCGAAAATAAAATTGTAAAGGAAAAAGCTAAGAATCCTGAAAATTGGAAGCAAGATTATCACGACCAGATGGTTGCCGTACAAAATCTCAAAATTCGTTTTGGCACCATTACTTTTCGGATTCTTGAAAATTTAAAGAAATATGAAGGCCTTATCAAAAAGTATAAGAACGATGAATTTCTAAAACCTAAAATAGCAAAACTTAAATCGAAGTTAGATTTAGTGCGAAATAGTTTTGAGTCAACCTTTAATCCGCAGGATTATATTCAAGCTTCCAATGAAATGTATGTGGTGGAGTAAAAGAAACTACATATTCAAAAATAGGCCGTCCGTAAAATATTAGGACTTGTCATTGCGGGGAACGAAGCAATTTGCTATAAGGGATTACTTCACTTTCCCCGATAGCTATCGGGGCGTAATGACGTTCAATTTGATTTTATAACAACCTCTTACTGCTTTAATTCTGGTAATAGTCTTTCTATACGATCTCTGGCTTGTTCATATTTTGCAGGTAATTTTAGGCTTTCGCCTAATTTTTCCAGGCTTTCATCGTGGGTAAAGCCGGGATTATCGGTAGCAATTTCAAATAGAACTCCGCCAGGTTCCCTAAAATACAGGGAAAAGAAATAATCGCGATCTATCTTTTCGGTAATCTGTAATCCCTTCTGAATAATTTTTTCTCTAAAATGCTGTTGAGTTGCTTCATCCTTAACTCTAAACGCGATGTGATGATTAGTGCCACCGGCGTTAATTCCGCGTTCAGCTTTTGGATCTTCGTAAATATCTACAATGGCTGCATTTTCTACGGCACTAGTTTTATAGCGATAAAATTCTCCTTCTTTTTCCTGAAGTTCGTAATCAAAAATACTGGTAAGAATACTGGCGGTTGGTTCAGTATTATATAATGTGAGTGTTACGCTATGAAATCCTTTTAAAGCGACATCTTTCTTAATGTCGTTGGTTTCCCAGGCTTCGCGATTATCCTGATGTTTGGGGACTATCAGTTTTAAATGAAGCCCGTCGGGATCTCGAAAAGGCAAATATTTTTCTCCAAATTGTTCCCTGATTTCTCCAAAATCAACTTTATTTTTTTTAAAACGTTTTTTCCAGAAATCGAGGCTTCCTTTTGGAACTGAATACCCGATTTCGGTGGCCATTCCAGCTCCGTTTTTGCCTTGTTTTACTCCTTCCCACGGGAAAAATGTAAGAATACTTCCCGGCGTGCCCTTTTTATCCCCAAAGTAAAAGTGATAGGTTTTTGGATCGTCAAAATTCACGGTTTTCTTAAGCATTCTAAGTCCGAGGATTTTGGTGTAAAAATCGTAATTGCGTTGGGCATTCCCGGCTATAGCCGTGATATGATGTAAGCCGAGTATTCTGTTTTCTGTGGTTTTCATTACCTAATTGTCTTAGTGAAATTTATAAAGCCCAATTTTATTCAAGTGGACACGCCCGAATATTTATACCATCTTGCCCTTAAAATAAGATTATTGTTGTCCGGTAAAGTTTTTTTGACTTGATGGAATATGAATGATGAAGGGCAATTCGAATGTTTTTCATTATTCATATCCTTNCTTTGGGAAAAAATCCGTTTAGCTTTATAATTTAAATTTTTTATTTTNAAAACACTAATATTCAGTNAGTTGAATTTGGTCTTTTTTCTTTATTCTTGCAGCCCCGAANTCTCGGGGGTCTATAATCTTTAACCGAACAATACTAAATAAGATATATTATTGCACGATTTTCCCCAATTACCACGTTAAAAATACTCATCTTAGCTATGGCTATGCCTGCGTTTTTTGCCTTGTACTTGAAAAAAATCTTATGCAAATCCAATATGTCATTTTAAGGTAGGGATGGTATTAGCCGAATTAAACAAAAAGTTGCTTGATTTCGGTTAAAAAAATGCTAAAGTTATTTCAGAAAAAAAGGTATTCCAGAGTAGGAAAACACTACTGATAGGTTTCATAAGAAATTCTTATTCACTTTTATTTGTTCGCAGTAAAATTGTTTCAGGAAAGATTTATAAACCGGAGGCTTTTCAACTTCAGAAAAAATAAAAAAGCTTACTTTTGTAGTTGAACTTCTACTTTTTGCAACTTAATTATGGGTCAAAAAATATTATTGAATGCTGTTGAAATAGATGTTATTCTGCACCGCCTGGCCTGTCAGTTAGTTGAAAAACACACCGATTTTAAAAATACTGTAATTATTGGAATTCAGCCACGCGGAGTTTTTCTTGCCGAGCGGATTCTAAAAATCCTGCGGGAAGAATATCAAATTACAAATCTCGATTATGGGCATTTAGACATTACCTTTTATAGAGACGATTTTAGAAGAAGTGAAAAACCGCTGGCCGCCAATAAAACCAAAATAGATTTTATGGTAGAAGATAAGAAAGTGGTTTTTATAGACGATGTCTTGTACACAGGCCGAAGCATTAGGGCTGCGTTAACCGCCGTTCAATCCTTTGGCAGACCGGCAGAAATTGAATTGCTAAGTTTTATAGATAGGCGTTTTAGCCGGCATTTACCCATTCAGCCAGATTATAATGGCCGGCAGGTAGATGCGATAAATGAAGAAAAAGTAATAGTGAACTGGAAAGAAAACGATGGGGAAGATGTGGTTTATCTGGTTTCTAAATAGTGTTTGTCAATAAAGTTCGATAACTGGGTTACGCTCATTTTGAAAACAGTCCCTTCGGCTTTGCTCAGGGCAGGCATTTACACCAGTAAACTCCTTGGTTTTTAAAGTTTTGCAAGCTTTATTCTCGGATTTTCTATCTAAGACACTCAACTGTATGAGCTAACATTAAATAATTAGATTTATGAGCGAATTAAGTGTGAATCACTTACTGGGAATTAAATATCTTAAGCAAGAGGATATTGATCTTATTTTTAAAACTGCCGATCATTTTAAAGAGGTTATTAACCGCCCCATCAAGAAAGTCCCTTCGCTTAGAGATATTACCATTGCCAATCTATTTTTTGAAAATTCTACCAGAACCCGACTCTCTTTTGAACTTGCGGAAAAACGATTGAGCGCCGATATAGTGAATTTTTCGGCAGCTTCATCTTCTGTAAAAAAAGGAGAAACGCTTATTGATACTGTAAATAATATCCTGTCTATGAAAGTAGATATGGTGGTGATGCGGCATCCCAATCCCGGGGCTGGAATTTTTCTTTCCCGCCATGTAAATGCCAGTATTATTAACGCGGGCGACGGGGCGCATGAACATCCCACCCAGGCCTTGTTAGATAGTTATTCTATAAAGGAACGTCTGGGAGAAGTAGCAGGAAAAAAGGTGGTAATAGTTGGCGATATTTTGCATAGCCGGGTAGCCTTATCTAATATTTTCGCCTTAAAACTTCAAGGCGCAGAGGTAAAGGTTTGTGGTCCCAAAACCCTTTTACCTAAGCATATTGAATCTTTGGGGGTAGAAGTGGAAACCGATCTTAGAAAAGCTCTGCAGTGGTGCGATGTAGCCAATATGCTTAGAGTACAAAATGAGCGTATGGACATCAGCTATTTTCCGAGTACAAGAGAATATGCGCAGCAATTTCAACTAAACAAGAAATTACTGGAGAGCCTGGATAATGAAATTGTGGTTATGCATCCCGGACCTATAAACCGTGGGGTGGAAATTACCAGCGATGTGGCAGACGCAGAAAACGCCATTATTCTTGATCAGGTGCAAAACGGGGTTGCGGTGAGAATGGCGGTTATTTATTTATTAGCATCCAGGATAGCCCGCTAAACGGTTTTTGTTGCTTAACTTTGGACTTTAAAGATTCACGTTATGAAGATTTCTAAACAAGAAAACTATACTTTAATAGAACCACAGGAAACGTCTGTGGTAGATTTTGTTTCTTCTCTTACAAAAAAATATAAGGAGTTTATTGAAGAAAATGTGGTGGTAAATCTGTTGGAGTATCAAACTCTGCAAAAGGAGGAAGTAATGGGTTTTTTAGAAATTTCTGAAATGCAGCACGAAAACAAGAAATCTTTTGTTTTGGTAAACAATGTAATCACTATAGATGGACTACCCGAAGAGATTATATTGGTGCCTTCGTTAAAGGAAGCCGAAGACCTTATTCAAATGGACGAAATTCAAAGGGATCTGGAGCTTTAAAATAACATTCATGAAACTTAACATTCTTGGTTGTTATGCAGCCACTCCCAGAAGTTTTACTAATCCCAGTTCCCAGGTGCTGGAAATTAATAATAATTTATTTTTAATTGATTGTGGCGAAGGGACCCAGGTGCAGTTAAGGAAGAATAAGATTAAATTCTCCAGAATCAAACACGTGTTTATCTCTCATTTACACGGCGATCATTGCTATGGTTTAGTAGGGCTTATTTCTACATTTAGATTGCTAAATAGAGAAACCGAATTACACGTTTACGGGCCAAAAGGCATTAAAGAGATTATCACTTTGCAGCTTAGACTCTCCAATTCCTGGACCAATTATCCTTTATATTTCCATGAGTTAACTAGCAAGGAACCTCAATTGCTTTATGAAAACGAAAAAGTAAGTGTAGAAACAATTCCTTTAGATCATCGCATATATACTAACGGATTCCTTTTTAAAGAGAAACAGGGGGACAGAAAGTTGCTCGTCAATAAAGCTCTGGAATACAACATTGATGTTTCGCTTTACAATAGTTTGAAAAAAGGAAAAGATGTCACTTCTGAAACCGGAGAATTAATTCCCAATGAGTTGGTGACCACAGCTCCTGTAGCTCCAAAAAGTTATGCTTATTGTAGCGATACCGCTTTTTATCCTAAAATGATTCCGCAAATAAAAGATGCGACTGTCTTATATCACGAATCTACCTTTCTGGAAGATCGTGCCAATCTTGCTGCTCCCACCAAACACAGTACGGCTAAACAAGCCGCGACAATTGCCCGGGAAGCCGATGTTAAAAAACTTATTTTAGGGCATTATTCTACGCGATATACCAATATTAATTTATTTAAGGAAGAAGCATGTAGTATATTCCCGGAGGTAGAACTGGCCGACGATGGGAAGGTTTTTCATTTTGAATGAATTTATTTTGATAACAATCTTATATTTCTTTAGCCTAATTTAATCCCTCCAGAGGGTTTAATTCGCCGAGGCTTGCCTCGCTAATTTTTGAAAAAGTATTCTCCAATTCATACCTCGTGGGCTTGCCCCGAGGTCCTTGATTACAATTCATTTAGTGTAGGATTATTCTTATAAGCACATGCAATTAGTGTTAAAATTTTGAAAATTTAGCCTCAAAATGTTTTTAATAGATAAAAGATGTATTTTTATCCTATTAATAGAACCTACAGAATTATGTTGAAGATTACCTTAAAATTTGCTTTTAGCTTCTTGTTTTTTCTTTCTATGTCGTCTTGTAGCACAGAAGGTGAAAATGGGGAAACGGAAGTTATTGAAGAGATTTCAGAAGAAAAGAAATTTGATTACTCTGAAATCGAAAAAGACATCTTAAAACTGGTTAATGAATATAGAACCGAGTTGGAACTTCAACCCCTTAAACCTATAGCTGAAATTTCCCTGGAAGCAGAATCACATAATTTTTATATGATTGAGCAAGGCGAAGTAAGTCATGATAACTTTGCGGCGCGTTCCGAATATTTGGTGAATAACCTAAAAGCAAAAGCCGTTAGTGAAAATGTCGCCTATGGTTACCGCTCTGCAGATGCCGTGGTAAAGGCCTGGCTATCTAGTGAGGGCCATAGAGAGAATATTGAAGGTGATTATTCTCATTTTGGTATTTCTGTGGTAGATGATGAAGAAGGAAGTAATTATTTTACCAATATTTTTTTGAGAAAATAAGAGATTGCATTTCCGAGACTTAAATTCAAACTAAATCACTCCAAAAAGTTATTTGAAATAAGCTTCTTTATATAGAAGTCGTTTAAACTTTTTTTGAATCTTAAAAAGGGTTGTGGATATTTGTGTTGCAAAACATAAAACATTCCAAAACAACCCTTTATGTACAAAGTACTTGACAAAGACATGATAGAAAATGAGATTGTCCCATATATTAGGACAGGAAGTCGCGGTTTTTCACCGACCGTGCCTTTATACGAAATCATAAATGCTATCCTTTACAAACTCAAGACGGGCTTGCAATGGCATTTATTGCCTGTTAAAGCCTTTTTTGAAGGGAAAGTCTTGAGCTGGCAGTCAGTCTATCATCATTATCGAAAATGGTGCCTGTGGGGAACTTGGAAAGAATGTTGGACAAATTTTTTGAAAAGGCACGGAGCTGAATTCGACCTTTCAAGTGTCGATCTTGATGGCAGCCATACCCCGGCCATAAGGGGTGGGGAGGAAGTAGAATACCAAGGCAGAAAGAAGCGAAAGACAACCAACGCCCTTTACCTGACCGACCGACAAGGACTTCCCCTGGCCATGTCGGAGCCGATGGCGGGCAACCATAACGACATTTATGATATTGAAGTACAGTTCGAGGTCGTGACCGCCACACTTGAAAGTGCAAAAATACCAATCGATGGACTGTTCCTAAATGCCGATGCCGGCTTCGATTCCAGAAATTTCCGAAAATCCTGCCACAAAACGGAAATCAACGCCAATATATGTTTCAACAAGCGTAACGGGGACAAAACAAACCGGGACGAATATTTCGACAAGGAACTCTACGAGGAAAGGTATGCAGTAGAACGTACCAATGCCTGGATGGACAGTTACCGTTCATTACTGAACAGGTTCGACACCACTACAACCAGTTGGAAAGGGTTTAACTATGTCGCATTCATTGTCATAGCACTAAAAAAATTCAATAATAACAGAAAAGAAAAAGTTTAAATCACCTCATAATAACTATTTTAATTCATACATCAATATACGGTGATTCTCTGTTTCTATTAAAGGATGTTTTGCCAGGTCAATTTCATAAATCCAGCCTTCTTCAATGGTGGTGAAAATGTCATATTCATCTTCAACGGTATATCCCAGGTGTTCCCTGGCATAGTCCAACCAGGTTTGATAAGTGGGCACTTCCATTTTATTTTTATGAGAGGTTACGGTGAGATATTCACCACTAACATCCAAAGTAAAGCGTTTGCTTTTACCATTTTTAACTTCTTCATAATCAACCCATTTCCCCTCATCCATTTTAGAAATTTTAAGCTGATTTAAATTATGGGGATTAAAATCTACGGCGTAAACTTCGTGATTTCGACTATAATTGTTGGGATTGGTAAGGCCGGCTAAAGAACAGCTGCTAAATAATAAGGGAATAGAAAGAGTGATTAGAAGTATTAAAGCTGATTTTTTAAAATAGAAGAGTCGCATAGTGCCTGTTATAATTATACTGTTTTATCCAGTTTTTATAAGCAGGTGTAGTAAATGGGAGGCGGGACAAAAATAGGTAATAAGAAGGTTATTTGGAGCTATTTATATAAATATTAGCCGAAGTGCATTTATCATAGATGAACTGAAAAACCTGGGTGTTTGAAAGCAATTTAGTCCAATTTTTTATACTATTTTTAAGACTGAAACCGTTTATTTATTTTTAGGAAAACTTTAATCTGAAAAACACAAACGAAGTGATAAAATTTTTCTGGCTTCTCTCTAAAACTTGTAAATTGCGGCAAAGCCAAACACTATGGAAAAAAACCTTGAGAATTACCGAAAAAGCTATGGAAAAGAAGAATTACTGGAAAATCAGGTTCCGGACTTTCCTCTAGATCTTTTTGAAACCTGGTTTGAGCGGGCTGAAGCCCATCCGGAAATTGGCGAGGTGAATGCTATGAGCCTTTCTACTTGTGGGATAGAAGGTTTCCCGAAAAACAGGATTGTATTGTTGAAATCTTATGGTTCTAAAGGCTTTAGTTTCTATACCAATTATAATTCAGAAAAAGCCAACGATATAGAAGAAAACCCAAGGGTGTGTCTTTCTTTTTTTTGGCCAGCCCTGGAGCGGCAGGTGATTATAAAAGGGATCGCTATGAAAACTTCAGAAGAAGATTCTAAATCATATTTTTCTTCCAGACCCCGTGGGAGTCAATTAGGAGCCTGGGCTTCCAACCAAAGCCATGTAATCGCTTCCCGGGAAGAACTTCAGGAGCAATTGCTGGAAATTGAAAAGAAATTTGAGAACAAAGAGGTTCAAAAACCAGATAACTGGGGCGGATATTTGGTTACCCCACGCAGCTTCGAGTTTTGGCAGGGAAGGAGTAATAGGTTGCACGACCGGATTATTTATGAATTTATTGAAAAAGATACCTGGGAAAGAAAGAGACTGGCTCCTTAAAAACTTATGATTTTGGTTAATGCCTTTCGCTAATAATAACAGTACCGTTTGTATGTGAATGGGAAGCTGAGAGAGGGCAAAAATAATTAGAGCTAATTCAACTGCTATAATTATCGGAAACTCGGGACTACTTAAAACAAATGGGTGTACGACAAATTTCCGTTTTCAAAAAAAATAGTTATCTTGAGATCAAAACTGATGGATACAAAAGCACAAGCACTTGCAATTTTTGAGA
>JGI1221J13441_10001138_pt1 | contig 11386 bp, 16 predicted proteins | sample LakVidmifraction_4_FD_13441 | JGI IMG/M metagenome (IMG submission 13441) | reverse complement strand
CGCCGCCCTTCCGCCCGCCGCCATGACGAACGGCGTGGCGAACAGCACGAGATACAGCGCCGATCCGGCGACGGAGTGGGCATGGTCCCCGTCCCACGACTTCAGGACACCCGTCAGCCGGGTGGTACCGTCGTAGGCCGTCGCCTCAAAATCGCCCCCCGCCGCGTTACTGAACGGCAGGGCCACGCCGCACACCCGCACCGCCGCCGGGGCGGTGAACACGTTGCCGATCTCGTCTTGCGTGGCACTGTTTAGATTGATGCTGACGGTGGCCACCGTCTCGGCGGCGGGCAGCACCCCGGTGATGACGGGGTGGGTGCCGTCGTCGTACCGCAGCGTGATGGCGGGGATGTTGGTGGTGTTCGCCCAGCTCGACGTGAAGTGTGCCCCGTATGGGAAATCCTTGCCGGCCAGTGAGAGGGCGCCGAGATTGAGATTACCCACGGTGCCGTCGAACTCGATCACCACCGCAACCACGTCGCCCGCGACCGCCGCGGCGGGGGTGCTGAGTGTGACCAGCTTGGTCACGTTGTCGTCGGCGTTCGCGACTGCGACCGTGCCCGATGCCATTCCACCGTAGGCCGTGGTCGTGGCGTTTCCGCTCCCGTCCACAGTGTACATCCCCACCCGAAGCGTCTGCCCCGTAGTCACCGTGGCCAGACGGAACCGGATGTGGCTGATGTTCCCCGTTTTCGGAATCTGCACAATGGCGGCCACGCGCTCCCCGGAGGCGTCGATGAGGAGGCTGGCGTAGCTCGCGCCGCCGCCGATGACGCCATACGGCGCGAAAACGAACGGCGCGACCGTGATGAGTGTCATGAGGATTCATCCTCCATCGGCTACTCCCTCCACCCGAAGCCCGCGACCACGTTCACCGCGGCCGGAGCGGTGCAGACGATGGCCAGCATCCCGCTCTTGGCGAGGAGGATCTCGTCACCCAGCGGGAACATGACGTGCTTTCCGCCCTGCGGGTGGATGTTGTGCGTGTAGAGGATATCGCCGTCCGTCCCCTCCACGGTCGCGGTGTGCTTGGCCGTGGCGAGCACGTCGCTTGCCGGGTCTTTCGTGCGCGGCGTGAGGGCCGTGCCCGTGATGGTGGCGGTCTTGCGGCGCACCTGCACGAGCACGGGCTCGGCCGCGCCGGAGATGCCGTCGAACTCACACCAGAACTCCGACACCGCAATGGCCTTGGTCGAGGGGCCAGTGAGTTCGATGACGGTCTTCGCGGTCGCGGCACCGAGCACGACCTCGGCGGTGACGGCAGTGGCTTGGCTCATGGTCAGTCCTCCGTGATGGTCGAGGTCGAGCGCAGGCGCGGGATCACGCCAGTCGCCATCGCGATGTTCGGCGTCATCGTGCCCTTATACAGCAGCTTGCCAGCGCCGGACGCCGTATTGACGATGCCGAAGTGCGTGACGGGCGCACCGGGCGTGGCCCCGCACTCGGCGAAGTCCACGTCGGACGCAGGCGACACCGAGTTGGCCGTCACCACGAAGCCCGCACCACTCCGTGCAACCGACACGCGCACGTAGTTGGTGTAGGCCGTCTCACTCGTGACCGCCGTACCCGGCTCACCGGGGTCCGCCGTGTGCAGCGACACCCAGAACGTGCCGGCCGTGGACGTGGCCCGCAGCCCACCGGCGTCCCCGATGTCGGCAATCGCAGTGTTGTTGAACAGGAGCAACAGGAGGTCGTTCTCAAACGTGTTGGACTTGCTCATCGGTCACAGCCCTTGGGTGGGGTTAATTTGTGAAATCGGGTTGCCTGCCGTTGTCGTCACGGCCCCCGTGTGGTCGGTGGTCGTGTCATCTTCCTGATTCGGGATGCTCATGCCGCCCACCGGATGAAGCGGTCGGGCATCGCCGTCATAAGGAGTTCAGCCACTACTCGTCCCCGCTGGTTTCAATCATAAAGACCTTGCCGTCTGGACCCGTGACCTTCCCCTGGCGCTTGCCCTTCTTCACCGGGGCCGGCGCCGCGACGTTCACAATCGGGGCAGGCACGTTCACAATCGGAGCGGGGATGTTGACCACCGGGGCGGGCACATTCACGACCGGCGGGGCGACCTTCCGCAACTCCGCCACGGCCTTCGCCAGTTCCCCCAACTCGGGTTGTGACATCACAATCGAGGGGGCCGCGGCCCGCTTGTCCGACGCCTTCTCTGCGGAGACGGTGGCCTTCTCGGCCGCCTCGGACTGCTTGGTCACCGCATCGCGCTTCACCTCGGCCTCCAAGTACATCTTCTCACGCGCCAGCACCAAGCGTTCCCGCTCCAGTGTTTCGCGGGATGCGATGTCCATCCGGCGGTAGTCGTCGTCCAAGTCGGCCTTGTACCGTTCGATCTTCGCGTTATGGGGACCGACGGTGAGCTTGCCGGCCGCCTCCTCCTCACGCATCGTGAGTTCGCGCATCTTGAACTCCATCTCGTCCTGATGCTTCCGCAGCGCCAAGGCCAACTCGTCCTGCTTGATGGCGAGTTCCTTCAGCGCCTTCTCTTGGGCGCGTTGGGCCTCGTGCTCACGCCACTTCTCGTCCTCGGTCGGCTCCGGGGGCGGCGGTGGGGGCGGTTGCCAGCCCTTCGGCACCACCTTGTAGTACGTCTCCGTGTCCTTGATGCCGCTCAACCGCAGAATCTTGTTCTTGGTGTTGAAGAGCATATCGAGCGACACCGCGGGATTCTCCAGCCCGAACTCCTTCAGGATGTTCGACTGGTCCTCGACCACCTGCTTCAACAGCCCAATCTTCCGGTCGGTGTTCATCGACCCCAGCGCGACGGTCACGCTCACATCCATCCCCGCATCCCATGACGCGGGCCGGACGGGCACATACTCCCCACGGAGCCTGACCAGCCGCTCCTTGCTCGACGGGTGGGCCACGAGTTCCAGGATGCCACGGAACAGCGGCTTCAACGTCTGTTCAGAGAAGATACGGGCCAGCATCTCGACTTGGGCTTGTGCGGCGACAATCGCGGCTTCTACGGCTTCCTTTCCCGTAGACTGCAAGGCGTCCATATCGAGAGAACCGGCACCGTCCTTCTGTCCAATCCGTCGTTCGATCACTTCCCGAATCATGCCCATCGCGGGGATGACCTTCTCGCCCGTGAACGGGACCGCATCGTAGCGGATGTCCGCGACATCGCGCACCCGAATCGGGGCACCGATCGCGTTGTTCATGATATCTGCGACGCTCACCGCCCCATCTTTGTACACGGGGCGGGGGAACAGGCTGACCGAGAGCGAGTCAAAGAACCCACGAAACAACTGCGAGTTGATGAGCTGCGTGTCGCCGAGCAGGTGGAAGTACGACCCGCCGAGCATGGCGTGCGGCTCGGGCAGGGGCGTGAAGATGGAAAACGGCTTGCGGTGGGCGGGCTCGTTCTTGATGACGTGGTAGCCCGCGCCGAGCGTACAGATCCGACGCAGTTCACTCGTCCCCTGCTTCCGGCCCGCGAGCATCATGTACGCTTCGCAGTAGAGGATGCGGCGATTCACTTCGCCCAACTGATCGGACCCGTAGGACGGGGACGCACTCAGCCGGCGCGCCTGTTCCTCCAGCGTGTCCTGCACCTCGTTCCCGCCGTACTCGTCGATGTCCGACTCGCTGATGCCCATGCCGACCAGTTCGCCACGGGTCAGCCGCGCCCGATTGCCACAGAGGGTGGCCTCGTCCAGGGAGCGGGCATCGCGGTTCCAGAAGAAATCGTCGGGCGGCACGGCCATGATCCAGACCCGCCCCACCGGGGCGGTATGGGAGATTTCGACATCGAACGTCCCGTCGCCGTGGTCGGTGCCGCCCGTCACGTTCGCCGACTCATCCCCCATCAGCAAGGGCTCCAGTTCCTCACGCACCACGCCACGGTACATCGTGGTCGTCGTCTCTTCGGTTTCGGTCATCCCCCACTTCAGGATACCGATGCGCTTGAGCAGGCCGTCATGCAGGACGGCACGGGTCAGGAAGAATCCGCCGTTGTCGTCCTCGTAGAGGAACCGCGCGTAGTCGGTGGCCTGTTCGGCGGCCGCGACAGAATCCGCGCGGCGCGGGACGTACTCCACGACGTGTTCCGGGCCATGCACCACCCGCATGATCGACGGGATGGCGCCCAGGATGCCGTCCCGGACTTCGGTGAGGACGACGCGACTGCGGCCATCCTCCTCGTTGCCGAAGGGGTGGCCGTGGTAATACTCGGTCGCCGTGACCCGCTCGGGGGCCAGTTCCTCGGCGTACTGGACGGCCAGCTCGATGGCCTTGGAGATCAGCGCGTCGGTGTCGTCATCCGATGCCGCCGACCGGCGGTACTCCGGGTCGTTCCCGACGCCCTGAACGTTGGTCATTTAGCGGTGGAAATGGGGGACGAACTGTGCGATGGCTTCACGAGCGGTGGTCGTCACAAGGTCAGGGCGCATCCCCTCGGCCCCGAGCTGGATGGCGCGGAACCCGTCGTCGGTGCGCTGAATCCGTGCGCCGCGCGGCAAGGTCCATGCGATGTCGTCCGTGGAGAGCCGCTGTTCGCCGAGTGAGGTGACCAGCACGGCGTATTTCTCGTTCTCTGCGTCCTGATGCAGGATGACTTTCGACCCCACGGGAGCCCCGTCGAGCGCACAGGGCGGCGTGGGACGACTCTCCGGGATCTCCTCCTCCTCGACATCGGGGATGGCGACCACCTCCGCTTCGACCAGCGCCTCTTCGACCAGCGCCTCTTCGGCGAGTGCGACGTGCGGGATGGTCTCGGGCGCACCACGCGGGGACTTCTTCACGCGCTCGGCGGCGACCGCGAGGACGGCGGGATCGATCTTCTTTAGACGATGCACTTGATCTCACGTTGCAGGGGGTGTTTCCAACTGGTCGTGCCACCGGAGGTCCCGTAGATCGCGGCCGCGGCCATATCGGCAAACGTCATCAGGAACGCTTCGCCGCGATCGGGCGAGTATTTGCCCGTATCCTTGACTTTCATCTTGCCGGACGACGTGTAATCGCGGTGCGCCCAGCCCAGTTGCGCCGCCAGCCGTGCGTCCCCGTTCAGCGTGCACTGCCGTTCGCGGAACCACTGCTCGGCGCGATAGTAGAGTTCCACCTTCAGGTTCAAATACTGGTCGCTACTCAGCGCACTGGTTTCCGAGACATTGACGCCCCGGACGGGGAGGCCCAGTTCGTTGAGGCGGTCCACGACGCCCGCCCCCATGCCGATGGAGTCGACGCAAATCAGCTCGGGGCGCCTATCGGTCGGGCTGGTGTCCCATTCGTGTTTGATCCGGCCCACCAACTGCATCAGGTCCAGATCCTTCCACGTCTTGACGTTCTCCAGCAGGTGATTCCCCTTCCGCTTCGCCAAGGCACTGCGGTCGGCCCCCATGCGCGCGGGATCGACGCCCCAGATGGGCCGGACGTTCGCGCACGCCACCTCGCGGTGCAAGGCCGCTTGGAGCAGCTCATAGCTGATAATCGCGTCCGCTTCGGCGCGGGGGAACTCGCCCAGCACGCGGACCAAGTAGTCGTTCGTGCCGATGCCGTAGCGTTCCCCCGCCTCGTCCACGAAGTCCTGCGTGATCCGGGGGTGCAGGACGCCTTCGGTCTTGAAGCAGGACCAGTGGTAGGTTTTCCAGCCCCCGCCATCCGTCCGACTGCCTCGGGCGAGCGTGTGGTGCGTGTCGTAGAACAGCCCGGCCGTCCGCACCGGATTCCCGGCCAGGACCGTCGTGCAGTTCTTGCCCGACATCGAGCCGTGTCCCGCGGTAAAGACCGCTTCGGGGATTCCCGACGCCTCGTCGCCGATCAGCAACACCCAGCCCTCGTCCATATGCACGCCGGCCATCGCTTCCGGCGTCTCCGACCGGCTCGTCTTGAACACGACGTACGACTTCTCGGGACTCGCCCGATGCGTGATGCTTTCACTCTTGATCTCGAACACGTCCTGCCACGCTTGCGGCAGGCTGCGGAACAGCGCCTTCGTGTCCGCCGCCAACACATCAAAGAGTTGCGCGGAGGTGGGGGCGGTGGCGACCGTGCGCTGCGGGAAGCGGACGAGCGTCTGGCAGACGATGGCGACCGCGAGGGTGGTCGTCTTGCCCCGGCCGTGCCCCGAGCGGATCGAGATGCGCCGCTCCCCACGCTGGATGTCCAACAGCACGTCCGCTTGCTCAGGGTCGGGCGTGATGTTCAGCACCTCCCTGCACAACAGCAGCCAGTCGTTCTCGTACCGGGCGCGGAACTCGTCAAACGGGTTGGAGGTCACGCGGCCGGGGACACCTTCGCCGACGCGCTCAGTTCCGCCGCGCCGGCCGTCCCGCCACTCCTGACGCGGAACTGGGCACCCGGATACCCGGACAGCAGATAGTTCTTGGACCCCGTGTCCGCCGCCAACGCCTCACCCGAATACTTGTAGTCCGAGTTGACGTAGGGAGCCACCGCCCCCACGCGGGGCAGCCACAGCTCCACCACCATTGTCGCCACCGACGCATGGACGTGCACCGTCACCCCGTCATACCCTGGGGACAAGACGCCCGTCTGATCGCCAAACGTCAATCGCTCCGGGGCGTAACTGCCAGAAGTCACCGGCACCGTAAACGACTGACTCGCCCATTCTCTTGCCATCCGCTACCTCGTTGATAGAATCGTTCACCTGCATGGCGGGGGTGGGCATCGCACCCACGTCTCGGGATTATGAAACCCGCGCTAATCTGCCTCAGCTACCCCGCGATAGTGCCGGTCTTTCCCGGCGGTCATCGGTTTGACTGATGTTGCCACCAGCCCTCCTCCTTGCGGAGTCTGGACGCTGTATGCGTTTCCGCCATCGCGTCTCCTTTGGGGCACCCAACCGAAACCCGCGCATCTCTTAGCCACCGCCCCGCTACCAGACCCACAGGCCAGTTGCTACAAGCCCCGAGGACGCCAACCATGCGTCCCGTCCCACACCACCCGCCCGAACCACCAGAGGCGCGAGGTCCAGAAGCTACGGCCTGAGCGATACGTCGCCGGACCCAGCGTGAAGTACGTCCCGCACCAGTCCCGCTTCACCCAGAACCCCCAGAACTGCCACCACCGCACCACCTTCATCGTTACCACGGATCCTTCTCCTGGTCTTGAGACGCCCACCCAGTCCGCTACCAGACCCACAGGCACCGCCACCCGTCCCACACCAACACCCCGTCCCTGCCGGGCATATACGACCCGCGGTCGTACTGGACCGCGCCGCCAGGCACCGCCGGCCCCACCACATCGTATGACCACGCCCCGTCCGGTAACGCCACCATGTGCCCATCCTCAGGGCCACCCTCCAACAGAAATGACCGACTCACGAGCCTTTCTCCTCTGATTGGTGATGCACATCACACAAACACCGCCCTATTCTCATCTAGGCCGTGTTTTCCCGCGTTTCCGGCCACTTCCAGCACCCTCGATGAGAATGAACGCCCGAAAAACCCATGATTCTTTTTTTTCGGACACCCCGATCACTACCCCCACGCCTGGCCAACGCAGTCTGTGGGAGTCCCCATCACCACGCCGTACCCGTCTCTGGTCGAAGGGGGGGGTCTTGGCCTACTGCGCGCCTGTTTCGGTGTCTATTCGCCCTGAACAGGCTCCGCATACGGGATCTGTTCGGGCTCGGGCAGTGCGTGCGCACCGATCACACCTATAGTAGCGGCACGCGGGGACTGGAGTGCCGCCAGGTGCAGATGCGCTACCGATCCGCTAACCTCGAGCTGCTTCCGGTCGCCCCATGCCTTAGGGTCAGCCATCGCAGCACGCCACTTGTACGCATCGTGTTGCAGCTTCGCCACTTGCACCGTGTCGGGCTGGGCGTCCGCTGCCACTTGCGTCGCGCGATCCGCCCAGCTTCCGGCGCTCATGGAACGCGCGTGCGCGTAACGTTGCGCGAACGTCGCGCCGTCGGCTGTTACGTTGCGTTCGTCGGCGAGCCACCTGGTGACGCCCCCCCAGCTACATCCGGATGCAGTGAGTGCTTCCTTCCATGTTGCGCCCTGTTCGACCGCTTCTAGGAACCTTGCGAACCTATCGGTCTTATCTTCGTGGTTCAGGGTCACGGTGTGTTGCGTGGGGTGTGGCGTTGGCTATCGCATTGCGGGGGTTGGTATTGCATTCTGCGTGGGTTCTGGCGTTATGCGGCACGGGTTTGGACCGAACGGATGCCGTAGCAGGGGCGTAGGCGGTGTGGCACGAGTGGTGCAATGTAGTCTGGCGTAGGTCACTCACATTGCTCTAGGAGTTCTCCCTATGCTCAAGCTATACGTCGATGGGATCGAAGGTCGCGAGGTCGCGAGGGATGCGGCCTGGCAGTATGCACTCGGCAAGGTCGCGCACCTCGAAGCGGTCCCGACTATCTATCGGCGCAAGGTCGCCGAAGTGGGCACCTATGGTGGCTGGCGTTGGGAGTGCGACCCATCGCACCTTGCCGAGACGCTCGCCGCGTCCAGCCTCACCCACCGTCAGGAGCGGTCCACATGAGCGCGATTCAGGGATACACCGTGGCGCAGACGCAACAGATTGCACAGTTCGTGGCGAGTGCTCGGGCCGACGTGAGGACGTGGCAGGAACGCGTCGTCGCCAACGCTCGGGACGCTCGCACGCAAGAGGCACTCGCACGTGCTCTGGCGGTACGGTAGTCTCACGTAGTCCCTTTAGTCACTTCCCTTAAGGAGTGTTCGTTATGGCAGCTTCCCCGCGTCTCAAGGTCTACAGTGCCGATGGCCAGTACCTTGCCAGCTTCAAATATGCCGAGGACGCCGCGTGTCTGGTCGCAATGCGTGGCAACGCCTCCACAATCCGAGAAGGGCACTCTACGGTCGTTTGGCTGGAAGGCGTCGACGGGATCGCCGCGGAAAGCTATGACGCGCTCGCCGAAGTCGTTTACCATCGCGCGCCACTGTCCATCCCCCGCTAGTCCCTTCCTGCCAGTGGCGCGCACGGGGCGCACGGGGTCGAACCCACACTGGCACTGTCCCTTTAGTCCCTTCCCGTACACGAGAGGTAACACCATGTTGGGTTACTTGACCGGCTCCACTTGCGGCGATGCGTGCTGGCACGCCGTGGAAAACATTTGCCGGTGTTCCTGTATGGGTACCAACCACGGCATCCTGACCGTGGGCGGCGTGCGGCCGGCGCGCACGTCCCGGATTGGCGGGGAGATGTTCGAGCTGGCAGCGATCCTGACCCAGGAGCCGGAGGAGTGCTACGCGCACGCCTGTACCCGGCATTCCGTCGAGGTCGAGCGAATCTACGCAGCGCGGTTCCCGGATATCGATTGTTTTGCGTATGGTGAGTACCGCCCGCGCGGGGTGCTGCCAGTCCAAGATAGGAAACTGAGCGCGACACAGAACGCGTGGGCGGAAGTATTGGCCGTCCCTAGCGCCATCCGGCTTCTTTGGGCGCGTCCCGCTGGCAGCGAGTACGCGCGCCGGGTAGATCGCCCCGCATACCGCTAGACCCCTACCCTTACACGAGAGGTTGCATCATGCGCACCAAGATCACCGAAGGCCCCGCGGGGGGTGTCACAGTGACGACCTCGCACCCCGCGATACTGGCAGGGCTGGGCGCGTGGCACGCGGATTCCGTGACACGTACCTACTGGGTAGCTCCTGCCGGGGGCTACGTGCGCGAGGTCACAGACGACCGCCCTGGCATACTCGGCCACCAAGTCTGCGCCGGGCTCTCCCACGGGGGCTACACGCTGGAGTCAACCCGTGCCGGTTTGCTCGCACTGATCCGCCGAGAGCTGCGCCGTGCGCGCCGCGAGGGCGCCCGCCTACTCTCCGATTGCTAGCCGCCCACCCCTTCCCTGAGAGGTATTATGCTGACCGGGCACAACTCGCAGAACTTACCGAAGCGTAATCGCCCCTCAGCGGTCGCGCAAGTGGTCAGCGGCGATTGTTTCGCGGAACCCTTCGCCCAGAGGCTCCAAGGTGTCACCTTGAAGCGTCAGCGCGTCGCAGCGCCGCTTCCACGCCCTCAGCCGCTGACCGCGCACGCGGGGGTCGCGTTGGTCCTCCACTTCTTGCCTGGCCTCAGCGGACCAGTGGCCGTCAGGTCGCACAGGATCGCCGGAGCGGGCGGCGGATCGGGCCAGAGGGTAGCGAGGAGGCACCGCGGCACGAAAGCAGGGCGCGGGCGAGGATCTGGCGCAGGGCGCGAGTTTGCCGGCCGGTGCGGGTCAGCGCAAGTTGGGCGAGTACTGGCGGGNGCGGATCGCCGTGTGCCTCTGACGATACGACCAAACGGTGGTAGAATGTGCTGGCGGGCTGCGGCCCGCAGAAGAACAGGCCGAGTGCGTTGTGGTCGGGCGCGGCTGACCCGCCCCATCCTGGTATCACGGTGCCGCGGGGCAGTCGGTCAGGGTCGCGCAGCGGGACACTCCGAGCCGGGGGAATGACGCGGGCGCAATATGCAACGCGGTGACGCAAAACGCAAGACCGCACGACCCGAAGATACCCCGACACACGGGCTACGAGACTGCGGCACGAGATGTGTACTAGGGACGGGCAGGACCACACTGACACACCGGAGACGAGCGATGACTGAACGTGAGAAGTTGGCCCGCATCGACGCCGAGCAGGAACGCATCGACGCCGAGTGGGGCAGGATTCGGGCCGGGCGGGAACGCATCCTGGTCGCGCGCGCCAGCCTCTACGCCGCACAGGACCGCGTCGCCGCGCGGCGGAAACGCATCGCGGTCGCGTGCGTCCGCATCACCGCCGCACAGGACCGCGTCGCCGCGCGGCGGGACCGCCTCGACGCCGAGGAGACGGTGCTCGACGACGCGCACGATCGCGCCGCGGTCGCAGAACGCGCCCACACCGCCGCGGCGCGGGCCGAATACGACCGCACCCACCCACCGGAGACGAGTGATGACTAAGCTAAAGAAGTTGGAAGCCGAGTACGACCGCACCCACCCACCGGAGACGACACCGTGACGGATCGAGAGAAGATGGAGGCCGAGGCCCACCGCCTCACTGTCAAGAAGCAACACCTCGACGACGATTGCGACCGCCTCGACGACGAGGAGGACCACCTCGGGGATCGCATTGACGCCGAGCGGGACCGCATCGAAGCCGAGTACACCCGCGTCGTAGACGCGGGTGTCCGCAACCTCGCCGCCATCGCCGAGTACAACCGCACCCACCCAAGGAGACACGCGATGAGTGACAGTGAGACACTAGAAGCCGAGCGGGACCGCGCCTACGCTGAGTTGGGCCGCATCACCGCCGAGCGGGGCCGCATCACCGCCGAGTACAACCGCATCCGCGCCGAGCGCGTCCGCAACAACGCCGAGCGGGCCGAGTACGATCGCACCCACCCACCGGAGACCAGCGATGACTGAGCGCGACACGCATTCAAGCCTCGACATCGAGCGGGACCGCCTCGTCGCCGAGTGGGA